>JAEEGL012907840.1_pt1 | contig 17422 bp, 17 predicted proteins | sample 9134231 | NCBI WGS metagenome assembly JAEEGL01 (sample SAMN16246548, study PRJNA631951) | gut metagenome | biome: gut microbiome; feature: rumen; material: fiber-attached | host: Bos | place: Iran: Karaj | collected 2018-10
AGTAATAGAGACTGCATTAGAGACATTGGGAGTGGACAGGGGAGTAGTAGAAAACTTAGTAGATCAAAGTTTATATATATTGGGATATAGTGATACCGAAGTGGAAGCCGAGTATATGGATATGACTCAGGCATATAAAAAGACTGATAATTTATTACAAAAAAATCCGGAAGGGATGAAAATATCATCTGTTCAAAAAACGTTTTCGGATGTTGTAATACCTGAAGTGGTGGGAACAACAGGACGATATATAGCCAAGACAACAGATTTAGTTTCGTCCATATTTACCGATGCATCATCAAAAAAAACAGAGGCGGAAGTTTCCGCACCTTCAACCGAAAACGTAGAAGTGCAAAGAGAAGCGCAAGAATTATACGATTATTTACAATATAATAATATATATTTCTCACCGAGTTCTCCGCAAGAATGTCAATTATCAATAGATTTCTCTAATAAGCCAGAAGTATTGGAACAAGTTCAAAAAGCTTTTGATTTATACAGAGAAACTTTCAATATCGATTTTGATACTAATACTCAAGTTATATTTATGTATGGCTCAAATGCAAATGTTAATTCGGCTTGTGCGTGTTGCGATAGAAACACAATAATTATACCTGTTGAAAATCTTACGGATATTCCGAGTGCAGAGGAAATTTTTGCACAAATAGCACATGAATATACACACATATTAAATTATCCTAAAGTCCAAAACGGGGAAATGACACAAATGGCCGATGAAGTTATGGCTACGGAAAGAGGCATTATTGCCGATACAAATCCGGATCATCCGAAAAATCTTACAATTCAAACAATGTATAACGATACACGAACAGTTAATTTTGTATCGGGTATGGAATTGTCATGCTTTTATTCGATTATGAATAATCAAGATGAAATTGTAGATATGTTCAAACAATTAACCGGTAATGAAAATATACAATTTGACGATATATATTACTACGATGTTGTCTATGGAGCAAATGATTTAAATATTCCGACTACAAACGGTTTATCTCCGACGGAAGTAGGAATTTCGGTAGAATATAACGGAATAAAGTTACTTTACATTACTGATACGGGAATAGATGTTAACGGAACTTATGGACAAATATCCGTAGATGGTGAAGTCTCTCATAGAATTGAACTTTTATCTCTGGTAGACAATAAAGATGTAATAGAAACTACTATGGGAAATTATACCAACAATACCTTTTCTCACGATGATGTTATAGATGCTTTTGAACAAATGGCGGCTTCAAGGATATTAATTAACAATGCCGGTAGAAAATCCGATTTTGGAAGCTTTGAGATATCGGATTTAGATTATATTTGTTATACTTTCCCTACGGATAGTCCTTATGCTGAAAACGGTGATGTTATAAGATTTTATGTTAAAGATACCGAGAATAATAATACATATACTATCGATGTAAAAAAAGATGTTGGAATTGTTCAAATACAATGTGTTACCGACAATAAAAACATTGATAACACGATTTGGGCTGCAGAACAGGATCTTTCAAAATCTCTTTATCCGCCAACAGCAACTTCTTCGACTGCAGTGCAAAGAGGCGGAAGTTACAGTTTGAGTGTAACCAGTAATCTTGCAGAAGCTAAACCGCCTGTATCCGATTATGAATATATACATGATTTATCTGCTACGGATTTACAAAAAATAGTAGAAGATTCTGATTCTGATGTAACGACCAGATATTTAGCTTTCTTGGAATTAAAACAACAAGGTGAAAATGTTGTTATTCCTGATGATATGAAAGAAGATGCCAAAGAATATCTTACCGGGATAATGAATGGAGAGATATCTTTGATGACAGAAGAAGAAAGAGAAAATTATAATTATGAAAGTTCAACCGACAGATTAAAAGCATCATTGGCAATGGTTTACGATATTATGTTAGATTCTTATATATCCGAATTTAATATCGATGATGATACCATTAATCAAATTTGGAGTGATATTTATAATAATGCTGAAGTTTATGAAGTACAAGGCGGTTTTGCGAACTCAAATTTTTCTTTCCAAGTAGAAGCAATGACTCCTGATGTTATGGCTCATGAAATATTGCATAATATTACCAATGTGTATTTAGGAAAAGACAAAAACATGACGGAAAGAGGATTAGGTGAATTTTCTTCCGATGTTGCCGGATTTATTATTTGTGAACAATTAGGTGTTGATATTCCGCAGAGAATGAAAGATGAGTATAAAGAATATCTCGGATATATAAGAAACGGATATACTCCGATAGAAGAACATGCTTTTGCAAGAGGAGTAATAGGGGTACTTATAGATACATCAATAAAAATAGGAGCAAGTATAGATTGGAATACTATGATGAGTGCGGTAGCGCAATGTTTACAGAGTGAAAGTTTTGTAGAAGTTAGTGATTCTAATGATTATAGTCAGGCTGTGGCAATGGTATTATCACAATATGTTTCCATTAGCACCGGGAATCCTACACCTGTTATATTTTCTACAAGAAACGAAACATCGGAAATATGTCAAAATATATTGAAGTTTTTTAACTTTGCACAATTTTAAAAGGTTTAATATAAAAATAAAGAAAGCAGATGAAATTTAATTTTATTCATCTGCTTTCTTTGTTTATTAATGTGTATTATTTCTTTTTAGGTGTTGCTTTTTTTTGTTGAGCACTGTTTTGCTGTATATTCTGTCTGTTAGTATTTATATTTTGTGCTTGAGACGGAATATTCGGTCTTTGTACAGGCGGTTTCTGAATTTTTGGAACATTAGGTACTCTTTGTGTATTTGGAATTCTGTTAGGTATCCTTTTTGGTAAATTGTTTGGATTAAAAGGTCTGCTTATACCTGAACCTACAACTCTATTTATATTACTGTTGGCTTTATTACCGAAATAATATCCGAGAAAAAAACATACTAACGAACAAATAACAATAATTATAATTCCTTTCGTACAACATTTTTTTGAATTCGTAGGACAACTTGAAGCTTGTTCTTGTAAGTTTCCTTCCATAAATTTCTCCTTTAAGATTTTTATTTTATAATATTATATAAACTTGTTATTTTAAAAATCAACTTGAACTTGTAATAAACAGTTAGAATCATTTTCTTTTATATCATCAATATTTAATGCATTAGTGAGTTTATAATCTCCGATTTCTTCCCTAATTAAATTTATTAATACCGTATCGGTTTTCAATTTAGTTCCAATATCTTCCGCTAATGTCCTGATATATGTTCCGCTTGAACATTTTACTCTTATTGAAAAATTATCTTTTTGATAATCTGTTAAATCGATAGAATAAATTGTTATTTCTCTTGGTTTCCTTTCGATTGTTATACCTTTTCTTGCAAGCTCATATAATTTTTGTCCGTTAACTTTTAATGCGGAATACATGGGGGGAATTTGTTCTGTTTTGCCTATAAAACTTTTACATACTTGTTCTATAAGTTCTTTTGTTACATGAGAAAAATCGGATTGTGAAATTATTTTACCATCAAGATCTCCGCTATCGGTTTTTATCCCAAGTTTTATTGTTGCATGATATACTTTATCTTTCTTCATGAATTTGTCTTGCAGTTTGGTATATTTTCCTACAAGAACAAGCATTAATCCGCTTGCCAACGGATCTAATGTTCCGCAATGTCCTACTTTTTTTACTTTTAATTTTTTCTTTATTATATGAACGAGTTTAAAAGATGTAATACCTACTGGTTTGTTTACTAATATAAGTCCGGAAAAGTCGTTATATTGCACTTATAGTTTACCTTTAAAAGCTTCTATAATTTTTTTAGTTGCGATATTTATATCTGCATTTATCGTGCAACCTGCGGCATTTTTATGACCGCCGCCATTAAATAATTTAACTATGTTTAAAAGATTGAATTTCTCTATGGATCTAAAACTTAATTTTGTTGTTTTTTTATCTACTTCTTTAAGTAAACAACCGACAACGGCTTTTGGTGCGGAAATACAATAATTTATTATACCGTCTGTATCCGTATCGGCAGCTTTTGTTTTTCTAAACATTTCTTTTGTTAATTTTATGTATACAAGCTTTTCATTATAAGCAGTTTCTATATTAGATAGAGCTAAACCATATAGCTTCATCTTTGAAATTTCCATGGTTAAAAACAATTGCTTACATAATTTATTCGACTTAACACCGCATTTTAATAATTCGGCAACTACTAAATGAGAATTTGCATTCGTGTTCAATTGTTGAAATCTTCCGGTGTCTGTAACTATACCGATATATAAATTTTCAGCTTCTTCCTTTGTAGGTGTCATTTTTAAATTAATAAAGACATCGTATATCAGTTCGGATACGGAAGATGAAGATGGTACGATATAATTAACATTTCCGAAATTTGTATGTGCAAGATGGTGGTCTATATTTATTATCTTTTTTGCTTGAGAAGGGGATATAATGTCACCCATTCTTGTAAAATTTATGCACTCCAAAATAATTGCACAATCGAACTTCTTAGATATTTTATTTGTTATTTTTATATTTTTACTGCCTTTCATGAAAACCATATCTTGCGGAACGGGATCTAAAGAACAATGAGTAACTTTTTTACCCATTCTTTTTAATAAAGATGCAAGTGCAAGTCCCGAACCCAAAGCATCTCCGTCGGGTTTGGTATGTCCGGCTATAAAAAAAGTTTTAGATTGTTTTATTATTTTTGATATTGCATCAAGAATTTCTTTCTTTGAACTGTTTTGTAATGATAAGTTATTATTTATTATCTTTTTCATGTTCTATTTTATCTAAAATTTCAAATATTTTTTCTGCTCTTTCTCCGGAATCATCGTATTTAAAATCTATAGTAGGAGTTCTTCTTAATTCCATATTTTGTGCAAGAGCATATCTTATTTGTTTAAGTTGTTCATTTAAAACTTTTTCTGCATTTTTCTTGTCGTTATCCGTACCGATAACCGAATAAAATATTCTGCATGTTTGTAAATCATCTGTCAATCTTACGGATGTTACGGTAACAAGTCCTGTAAGCTCTTTTATATCTCTTAATATTTCCGCTATATTTTTTTGTATCAATTCAGCAACTCTTGTTGCTCTCTTATACGCTTTCAACTTTTACTCCGTTTTTTTCTGTTTTTTTTCAACCCTTCAACCGTTAAACTGTTCAACCATTAAACCGTCGTCGTTATCAGTTTTCCGAAACCAACTTTCTTGCAATTTTTTCTATTGTGAAAAATTCCATAACATCGGAAACTTTTATATCGGAAAAATTTTCAAGAGAAATACCGCATTCATATCCTTTTTCAACTTCTTTTACATCATCTTTAAATCTTTTTATTGCTGATGTATTTCCTTCGAATATAATAACGTTATCTCTCAACAATCTTACTTTAACATTTCTTTGTGCTTTGCCTTCTGTCACTGTACAACCTGCAACCGTTCCTGCAGAAGATAATTTAAATACTTGTTTAACAACTGCTTTACCTGTAATTTTTTCTTGTGTATCAGGATCAAGCAAACCTTCCATAGCAGCTTTAATATCGGCTATAAGGTCATAAATAATTCTGTAAACATTTATGCTTACACCTTCCGTTTCCGCTAATTTTTCTACGGATGCGTCAGGTCTTATATTAAATCCTACAATCAAAGCATCCGAAGCTGCAGCTAAAACTACATCGGATTCCGTAATAGAACCTGCACCTTTATGTATAATTTCCAAATTAATTTCCGAATTAGACATTCTTTCAAGCGCATCACATAATGCTCCTAATGAACCTTGAACATCGGTTTTTAAAATGATTTTAAGATGTTTTGCTTTACCTGCGTTTAAGTCTAACAATGAAATGTGTTGTTTAGGTCTTAAAGCATCAGCTTTAGCTTTTTCTTTTCTTGCGTTAGCAATTTCTCTTACTTGTGATTCATGTTCTAATACAATAAATTTATCTCCCGCTTGAGGAGGCTCGTTTAATCCTAAAATTTCAACAGGCATACTCGGAATAGCTTTATCAAATCTTTTTCCGTATTCATCAATCATAGCTCTTACTTTCCCGAATGTGGTGCCTACAACTAAATTGTCTCCTATACGGAGAGTTCCGCTTTGAACAAGTACTGTTGCAACAGCTCCTCTTCTCGGATCCAATTTTGCTTCTATAACAATACCTTCGGCATGTTTATTCGGATTAGCTTTTAATTCCATCATTTCTGCTTTAAGTTGAACTAATTCCAATAAAGAATCAATATTCAACTTTTGTTTTGCAGATATATCAACCATTATGGTATCTCCACCCCATTCTTCAGGGAGTAAACCGTAATTACTTATTTCTTGTCTTATTTTTTCCGGATTTGCCGTAGGTAAATCAATTTTGTTTACGGCAACGATTATAGGTACATTTGCTGCTTTTGCGTGGTTTATAGCTTCAATTGTTTGAGGCATAACTCCGTCAGCTGCAGAAACAACCAATATAACGATATCCGTTGCTTGGGCACCTCTGGATCTCATTGCAGTAAAAGCTTCGTGACCCGGTGTATCCAAAAATGTTATTTCTCCGGTAGATGTTTTTACTCTGTAAGCACCTATATGCTGAGTTATTCCGCCGGCTTCACCTGCTATAACGTTACTGTGTCTTATTGCATCAAGCAAAGATGTTTTACCGTGATCAACGTGTCCCATAATAGTTACAATAGGGGATCTCGGTTGAAGATTTACTTTATCATCTTCCGCAGAATCTTTTTTTATATCTTCTTCTTCATATAACGAAGATAGTTTTGCATCAAAACCGAATTCGTTTGCAAGTAAAATAGCAGTGTCTGTATCCAGTCTTTGGTTAATCGTGGCAAGAGTTCCCAATGCCATTAACTTTCTTAATATGTCGCCGACTTTTAAATTCATTTTTTCGGCAAGATCTTTTACTGTTATAAGTTCATTGATTGTTATTGTAGGAAGTTTCGGCTTCTTTGCTTCTTCCTCTTCTTTTCTTTTTCGTTCTTCTTCTTCGGCAGCTTTTCTTTTTCTCTCTTCTTCTTCTTTTCTTTTCCTTTCCGCTTCTTCTGCTGCCTTTCTTTTTCTCTCTTCTTCTTCTTTTCTTCTTCTTTCTGCTTCTTCGGCTTGAGCTTTTGCTTTTGCTTCTTCTTCAATCTTCTGTTGCTCGATTATTTTGCTTTGATCTTCCGCTTTTTTTGTATCTGTCGCTTTTTTAGTAGTTCTCGGTTTTTTAGTTTTCGGTGTATTCTGCTTTTTTGTATCTGCAGAAGTTTTTTTAGAAGTTCCTTTTTTATCGGTTTTTGTTGCTGTTTTTTCTTTGTTTTTAGTATTAGAAGATTTTGTTGACGAACTTTTTTTTGTTGCTTTGGGTGTTGATGTAGATGATGAACCTGCACCTTTTACTTTTTTCGCGGTTTGTTTTGAACCGGTAGTATTAGATGCTGACACTTTTTTTGTCTTTTTTATTTTATTTTCTTCGTTTGTTTCTTTTTTTGTTTGTGTTTTTTGTGTTGTCATATTCATCAACTCCTTCTTCTAAAATCTTCTATATAAAAATTACTTTATTGCTTCTTTTGCTGCTTCTATAATTTTTTCTGCGGTTTTTTCACCTATTCCCGGTAATGTTGTTAAATCTTCCGTCTTTAATTCCGCAATTTTGTTTATGTTCGTGAAACCTGCTTGAACCAATAAATCTATGGTCTTATCATTAATACCTTTTAATTGTTCCAAAGCAGAAGTTTTGTTAGCTATTTTCTGTTCGGATTCTTGTTTCTTTTGTTCTTCGGATTTTACATCTATATGCCATCCCGTAAGTCTTGCGGCAAGACGAACATTATGTCCGGATTTTCCTATTGCAAGAGATAACATATCATTTGCAACTATAACTTCGGCTTTCTTTTCTTCTTCGGAAACAATGGCAACCGTTAAAACTTTTGCAGGGGAAAGTGCCGAAGTAATATATTTTATAGGATCATTTGAAAAAGGTATCAAATCTATTCTTTCACCTCTAAGTTCATCTATTATAGGCTTTATTCTTGCACCTTTTACACCAACGCAAGCTCCTACAGGATCAACTTTTGAGTTGTGAGAAACAACGGAAATTTTTGTTCTGAGTCCCGGTTCTCTTACAATGTTTACTATATCAACTACTTTTTCATAAATTTCGGGAACTTCAAGTTCAAATAACACTTTAACTAAATCAGGGTGTGTTCTTGATAAAACAATGTTCGGACCTTTTGAATTTTTTTCGGCTTTAATTATTAAAGCTCTTATATGTTGTCCTACGGAAAAAACTTCTTTAGGAACTTGTTCGGATACAGGAAGTATAGCTTCTGTTCTTCCTAAATCAACAATAATGTTCCTGTTCGATATTTTATAAATAGAACCGTTTATCATTTCACCTATTTTAGCTTTCATTTCTTCATATAAAGAATCTCTTTCGGATTCTCTTATTTTTTGTACTATAACTTGTTTTGCTGTCTGTGCAGCTATTCTGGAAAAATCGTCCGTATCTAAAGGAATTTTTATTTCTTCGTCGATTTTTGCGGATTTTGAAACTTTTTAGCATCTTGAAGACTTACTTCAAGTAAAGGATTTGTAACATTATCTACAACCTTTTTTATTACGCATGCAGACATAGCGCCTGTTTCAGGGTTAACTTTAGCTTCTACATTTACTGCTTTTCCGACATGTTTTTTATATGCGGAAACTAAAGCATTTTCTATAACATGTAAAATTTCTTCCTTTGAAATTTTCTTCTCTTTTTGTATTGTTTCGAGTGCATTTATAAGTTCACTAGACATACTTCCTCCATTAATTTTCTGAATCTACTTGTGCTCTTACTATATTTAATATTTCTATTTCTACAATTCCGTTTGTTACATCGTCAATAACTATTTTGTTATTTGCAACGGCAACAAGTTGTCCTTTAAAATGTTTTTGGTTGTTTATTGCTTTTGCCGTTGTAACTTTTATACAAAAACCTTTGAATCTTAAGAAATCTTTTTCTTTCTTTAAAATTCTGTCTATTCCCGGAGATGATATTTCCAAAATATAATGAGCTTTTATCGGATCGTTTTTATCGATTTCATCTCCGAAGAGATGGCTCATCTTCGTACATAAATCAAGATTTACACCGTTTGGAGTATCAATATAAATTCTTAAAATATTTTCTCCGTTTTCTTTAACATATTCAATGTCGACAATTTCAACATTTTCTTTTTCTGCTAAAGGTGAAATAATTTTTTCTATTTGTTCTTGTATATTCATATCTTATCCTATAAAAACTAAAGGTGACCTTTTGGGCCACCTTTATAAACTTAAATAATTATACTAAATTAAATATAATTATTGCAAATAAATTTATTTTGCTTTTCCTTGGTTTGCAACAGCTTCCATAGCTTTTTTTACAGCTTCCGGATCACCTACATAATAACTTTTTACAGGTTTTAAGTTTTCGTCTAATTCATAAACTAACGGCATTGCTGTAGGAATATTCAAATTAACAATGTTTTCGTCGCTGATATTATCCAAATATTTTACTAAAGCTCTTAAACTGTTACCGTGAGCAGCTATTATGATTTTTTTACCTTCTTTTATTTTAGGAGCAATTTCACTGTTCCAAAAAGGTATAACTCTTGCAACCGTATCTTTTAAGCATTCCGTTAAAGGGATATCTTTTTTATCAACATCTTTATATCTTGGATCGTTTCCTGCATATCTTTCGTCGCTTGTTGAAAGCGGTTCAGGCGGAGTATCGTAACTTCTTCTCCACATTTTTACTTGAGCTTCGCCGAACTTTGCTGCTGTTTCAGCTTTATTTAAACCTTGCAATGAACCGTAATGTCTTTCATTTAATCTCCAGGATTTTTGTACGGGTATCCATAATAAATCCATTTGTTCCAATACATTGTTTAATGTTTTAATTGCTCTTTTTAAAACAGATGTATATGCCAAATCAAAAGAAAAACCTTCTTTCTTTAAATCTTGTCCCGCTTTTATTGCTTCTTGTGTTCCTTTCTCGGATAAATCAACATCTGTCCAACCTGTAAATTTGTTTTCTTTGTTCCAAACACTTTCACCGTGTCTTATTAAAACTAACTTGTACATCTTTACATCCTCCCATATATTCTTTAAAGTTATAAATTATACATATCTTTAATATTATAGCATTATTTTTTTATTTCTTATAATTTTTCCTTTTAGAAAAAAACAAAGATACAAAAAATATTACACAAGAAACAAAAATTATTGTCGCACCGACAGGCAATGAAACTAATGTAGAAAAGAGTAATCCTGTAATACAAGCGCTTACCGCAAACAAAACGGATAAAATATACATTGTTTTTAAATTGTATGTTAATTGGTATGCCGTAGCTGCAGGAAGAGAAATTAAACTGTAGATTAAAAGTCCGCCGATAGATTTTAAATTTAAACTTATTGTCGAACAGATAAGTAAAAATATTAATGTGAATAGCATATTTTCCGGTATGCCGCAAGATTTTGCTATTTCTCTGTTAAAAAATAAAGCTATTATTCCTCTGTGAAACAAAATCGTAAATAATATCAGAATTATTGTAATAATTATATTAACAACAATATCTTGATATGAAGAAATTAATAAATTACCCCAAAAAAGGCTAAAGATATCCGTTAAATGTTCTTTAAATAAACTTGCAAAAATAAATGCTATTGCAAGACTGAAAGAAAATAATAATCCTACGGATATATTGCTGTTAATTTTAGCTTTTTTTGAAAGCGGTGATATTATTATTGCGGCAAGTATCGAAAAAACAAAACCCGAAATTACGGGGTTTATTCCGGCGAACAATCCTATTATGGCGCCCGCAAATGCACAATGTGCAATAGTAACACCTATAAAAGGGATATTTAACAACAATATCCATACACCTATAATTCCGCAGGATAATCCTGCTAAAATTGATAGTATAATTGCTCTGTTAAAAAAAGAATAATTAAAAAAATCTAAAAGTTCAACCATTCAACCCTTCAACTGCCTTTATTGTTTATCATTCCGGACTTGATCCGGAATCTATAAAATATCTGTCCGCAGGACACATTCAACCTTTCAACTGTTGTTCTCGCCGTTGCCGTTAAACCGTTAAACTGTTAAACCGTTAAACTGTTAAACCTTTCAACTGCCGTTGTCGTTCGCCGTTCCCATGCATCCATGCATCTATGCCTCGTCGTTTCTAATCTTCTAATCTTCTACGATCTCTCCATTTTCCATCGTTATTATTTTATTGCAACATTTAGGTATTAATTCCAAATTATGCAATATCATTAAAATAGTAGTCTTGTTTTCTTTATTAATATCTTCTATAAATTTTAAAATGTTTTTTTGAGATTTAATATCAAGATTCGATAATGGTTCATCAAGTAAAATTATATCTGCTTCTTGAGCTAAAACTCTTGCTATTGATGTTTTTTGTGTTTCACCGCCGGATAGTTTTCCTACAGGAATATTTAATAAATGTTGTATATCCAGTTTTTTAGCAATTGTTGTTATAAGTTCGTTATCTTGTTTAGTTAACGATTTAAAAATCCCTTTTTTTGCGGTTATACCTATTTCTATAACTTGTTTAACGGATATCGGTAAAGAATTTTCAAATTTGTTTGTTTGAGGAATATATCCGATTTTCTTTTTTGTGTTATTATTAATTTCTCCGTTAAATATCTTTACAGATCCGTCGGTAGGCTTTATTAAACCGTTTATTATTTTAAATAATGTTGTTTTGCCGGCCCCGTTATGACCCTTTATAACAACAAAATCACCTTTGTTTATATTCAGATTTATATTTTTCAGTATATAGCGATTATCCGTTCCTAAAAGATTGATTTTTGATAATGTTATTTCGGCGGTCATTTATTCTATAGCCTTATCTATTTTTTCAACATTGTTTTTCAGTGTGTTTATATAAGAGTTTCCGAGAGCAAAATTACTTATTACTATATGTTTTATTTTTAAATCGTCTGATAAAGCTCTTCCTACATCTGTTCCCGCTTGTAAATTATCAACAACATATTTTACTTTTTCTTTCTTTATCTTCTTTGTAAGAAACAACATTTCCGAAGAAGATAAATTACTTGCTTTTCCGTAAGAGGCTACAATATCAAAACCTAACCATTCCATAAAAGAAGACAGTTGACTGTTACAAACAATCTTTTTGTTATGTTTGTTTGTTGCTTTTTTCGTTATTTCATCGGATACAAAATTTACTCTGAAGGAATAATCTAAGAAATTCTTTTCATAAAACTCTTTATTATCTTGGTCCCAAATGGAAAGTAATTCAAACAATTCTTGAGCAGCTTTTAAATTTATGTAAGGAATCATTAAATTTCCTCTGGTTTTTAATTCTCTGTAAACCAATCCCAAATTTGTTATTTTTCCTTTTAAAGTTTTTAGCCAAGGTTGCCAGTGGTGATATATAATAGCATTGCATTTGTTAACTTCTTTTATTGTTTTTGCATCTATATCGTAACTTCCGGGGCACATTGATGTGGGAATAATCGTTATAACTTCAATTTTATCCTTACATATTTCATTTAATAATGTTGATAAATTCGAAGTTGTTACCGCAATTTTTATTTTTTTATCGGGAACGGGGGAATAAGAAAACACAATCGTAGGAATAAATACTATAGCCAGTACTAATAATATTAGTTTACTTAGCTTCATTATCTTCCTCAACTTTTTTATCCGAATCTTCAAATCTGTACTCTATTTCCGTTTCTGCAAGAAATCCCAAATTCAATTTTACAAGTTTTTCCATTTCTCTCGGTTTCGTTTTCAAATAATCTAACCTTTTTTTGAATGTTTCATTTTCTGTTTCGGTTTTTTCTATTTTTGCTTTTAAAGAATTTATTTTGGATAAAGTTACAATAAATTTTCTCGTGGAAGCATTACACATAATAAGTACAAAAGTAATAAAAACTATTCCGTAAATAATATGTTTAAAAATATCATTGTTTTTTTCCATATCTGTTCCTTAAATTATTATTCCGCCGCCAATAACATAATCGTTGTCGTAAAAAACTGCAGATTGTCCGGGTGTTATTGAAGATTGTCCTTCATCAAATAAAATAATATCGTTAGAAATAAGAGCTTTTGCAGGTTTATGCATTCTTCTTATTTTAACTTCTGCCTTAAAATCTTTATTATCAATGTTGCTCGATACAAAAGTTATATCTTTAATTTTCGCTACTCTTGAAAAAACATCTTTTTTTGTGCCTACAACCAAAGTGTTTGTTGTTTTATCCATTTTTAAAACATAAACTGGTTCGGGTGTTGTAATTCCGAGACCGCTTCTTTGTCCTATGGTATAAAAAATTAATCCTTTATGTTTTCCAAGTTTTTTACCGTTAACATCTACTATTAATCCCGGTAAAACTTTTTTGTTAAAATCTTTTATGTTTTTTTGTAAAAACTCGTGATAGTTATTTTCTATAAAACAAATTTCCTGACTGTCGGGTTTATTTGCAACCGGAAGTTTTGCATTCGTTGCAATTTGTCTTATTTCTTCTTTTGTATAATCTGCCAAAGGAAACAACAAATGTGCCAATTCTTCTTGTGTTAATCTGTACAGAAAGTAAGTTTGATCTTTGGATTTATCTTTACCGATTTTTAATTTGTATTCGTCGTTAACTTTTTCTATTTTTGCATAGTGTCCCGTTGCTAAATAATCAAAACCTAACTTTTTTGCATAATCCAACAATAGTCCGAACTTTATTTTTTCATTACAAAGTATACAAGGGTTTGGCGTTTGTGCAGACAAATAAGACGAAATAAAGTTGTTTATGATCGTATCTTTAAACTCTTTTTGTAAATCAAGAACATAGTGCTTAATATTTAAAAAGTCACAAACTTTTTTTGCATCGTCAATAGCTTGTAACGAAACGGAAGTTTTAGAATGAGAATCGTATAATTTTAATGTAACAGCGGCAATATCAAAACCTTGTTGTTTTAATAAATAAGCTGTTGTGGAAGAATCTACTCCACCGGATAATGCTATTAATACTTTTTTCATCTTTTACCTAAATCTTTATTTTGTCGGAATTTCTAAAATATTATAAGTATTTTTTACAGGTAATACAAATCTAAAAGGTTTTAATCCTTTATATACTTTTACTACTTTAAAGTTTTTGTCTAAACAAAAGACATCTATATCGAATTTCATAAAACAAGTGTGTATGGAATTACATTTCTTAATCAGTAAATTAAAAGATTCCTCTTTAGGTACAAACATTAGACCTTTAAATCTTTCCCAAAAAGATTCTGCAACATACACGTCTTTATATTCTTTGGTATCGATAACTAAATCAATTTTTTTCAATCCTTCAACCCTTAAACCATTGTTGTGGCCGTTGCCAATCTTCTAATCTTCCAATCTTCTAATCTTCCAAGTTGCCTTCGGCAATTTTAACTGTTTCTTCCGCAAAATACGAGCTTCTGACATATTTTCCGGAAACACAAGTTTTTATGCCGGCTTCCAATGCTTTTTGTTTTAAATATTTAAATTCTTCATCACTATATTCTTTTAGCATTTCAGCATTATCTTTTAAGGGCTTTAAATACTGTCCTATAGTCAAAATATCACAATCCGTTTTCTTTAAATCTTTAAATAATTTTAACAATTGTTCTTCTGTTTCGCCTAATCCCAACATTATTCCTGTTTTTGTAATAAATCCTTTTTTCTTGGCATAAGTTAAAACATTTAACGATCTGTTATAGTCAGCCCATTTTCTGAATTTATACAAAGAAGGGACAGTTTCTATGTTATGTCCGAAAACATCCGGTTTTGACGATAATACAACATCAATATCTTTTTCAACACCTTTAAAATCGGGAACTAACAGTTCTATTTTTATATTGTTAATTTCTTTTCTTATCGTTTCAACCGTATTTTTAAAATGTTCTGCTCCGCCGTCGGGCAAATCATCTCTTGTTACGGAAGTTATAACGACATATTTTAAGCCCAAATTTTTTATTGTGTTTGCTAATTTTGTCGGTTCGTCTTTATCTACATCTGACGGTTTGCCGTGTGTTGTGGCACAAAAAGCACAGTTTCTCGAACAAATATCACCCAATATCATAAAAGTTGCCGTTTTATGCTTAAAACATTCACCTATATTAGGACATTTTGCAACTTGGCATACGGTATGAAGTCCGCTTTGTTTAAAGCTTTTCTTTAACAAATCCAAATCCGCCAAACTGATTCTTTTCTTTTCCACAAAAAATCCTCCGGATTTTTTATTTGAACAGTTGAATAGATTTTTTCAACCATTAAACTCTTCAACCTTTAAACCATTAAACTGTCGTTTTGTCGTTCCCATGCCTCTATACCTCTATGCCTCAGTCGTTGTCGTTTTCCTTTCAACTGTTCAACCATTCAACCATTCAACTGTCGTTATATCAAATAGTAAATAAACGGTATATCCACTTCTTCTTCGTATTTGTCGGAAACTTCAAAATCTGCCATAAACAAATTTTCTACAAGTTCATCTACCGTTTTTTCGTCATAAAAAGCAACATTAATTTCTCTGTTTTTAAACATACTGAGTTTATTAAAGTTCGCACTTCCCAAACAAGCCCAATTATCGTATACTGCAGCTTTTACATGTGTCATTTTAGGGTACAAATAAACATCAATATCATTTTCTATGAAATAATTTGCTATTTTTAAGTTTGTTTTATCGTATATAACCATATCGTTTACGCCGGGGAATATAATTTTAACATCAACACCTCTTTGTCTTGCAAGAACAAGCTCTTCAACCAAAGTCTTTTCCGTAAAATAAGGATTTTCTATATATATTCTTTTTTTTGCTCGTCTTATAGCTTCAAGTTGTGCTTCATATATTTGATAATCGGTAGAATCCGTAAACAATAATCTTACATCTATCATATCATCAGTCGGTTTATTTATTTTTCTTTTTGTTTTTGTAAACAAACTTCTGTATGCAACGGCAAAATCTCCGCCAAGCCCCGCAAATGACCAAGATTTATAAAAAAGTTTAACTATGGGGGTAACAACAGGCCCTTCCAAAGAAACCATTAAATCATGCCAAGTGTATCTGTACTCACTTGCAACATTCATACCACCTACGTATGCTTTTTTTCTGTCTATTAAAAATATTTTCCTGTGATCGGAAACAAGCCATGTATCAGGATGCATTCTGACTTTTATATCGGAATCTTCTTCCAAACAATCAACTATATCTTTCGGCTTTTTATAATCTTTTATTATAGGATCCTGATTTTCTTTTGAATTTGAAAGACTTCCGAAATAATCAATTAAAACTCTAACATCTGTTTTTTTTGAAAGTTCTCTTAAAAGAGATATTATTTCCATAGAAAAAGTGTCTGTTTTAAATATATAAGTTTGAATAAAAACGGAATGAGTTGCCTGTTTTGCCGTTTCTATAAAATCATTAAAAAAGTTTTCTCCGTCAACAAGAAGTTTTATGTTTGCTTTATATTGTTTTGTTCCTAAATCTTCATCAAGAAATTTATTAAAATCATCTATATCCATCATTTCATCGTTGTCTTCAATATCCAAATAAAAATCTTCGGACATATTGGGAGCAAACGTCATAAGAGAAGATGACGTCGTCGAAAATAATCTGTAAGTGGATGTAAACGGAGATTTTATTATCGGAACAACATGATTTTTAACTATAAAAGAATATAAGAAATTACCGCTCGAAACAAAAAAGTTTCTGTCACTTTTAGTTTGTTGGTAAGGGGGTAAAATTAAAGGGATAACATATTTCTTGTCAGTATCTATATAAAAATAAACTATATCATCAACATTTTTCGCTAAAGCTAAAAATTTGGTTTTATCGGGATAAGAACTTTTTATAATATTTATAAAGTTTTCTTTAGTGTTTTTCGATTTTTCTTTATCTGCTTTTTTTTCGGCTTTCAGTTCTTTCTTTAAACTGTTATTTGTGTTTTTGTCAATATCATTAATATTATTAAATGATATTTCCGTTTCTATATCTTTTGTGGTTCCCAAGTCTGTTTCATATTCGTATTTTAACAAAGTTTTGTTGCTTTTTATACCGCTTTCCAAAACAAGTTCATTCATTATTTGTTGATATTTTTGCGTCGATAAAATATTAACTTCTTCAATTAAGTCTTCTTTCTTTGTTGTTTTTTCCGCGTCTAATTTTAATCTTTTAATTTGGTTCTTTTTATATTGTTTGGGTATTCTTAGTGTGAGATATAAGTTTTTTGCACCGAAATCCAAAAAAAGTTTGTTTTTTATTATAAATGTTTTGCTTGGCAATACCGAATAATTTGCTATATCGGATAAATTTATTTGTTCTTCCACAGAACAAAAACATGTCGATGCGAAAAATATAATAAAAACTAATGATAAGTAGTATTTGAGCGACATATTAATTTAGTTTATGGGGTTATTGGGTTATAAA
>JAEEGL015664581.1_pt1 | contig 17422 bp, 13 predicted proteins | sample 9134231 | NCBI WGS metagenome assembly JAEEGL01 (sample SAMN16246548, study PRJNA631951) | gut metagenome | biome: gut microbiome; feature: rumen; material: fiber-attached | host: Bos | place: Iran: Karaj | collected 2018-10
AAAATCCTGAAGCGCGGCAGCTAAAAGCTCCGATGCCGATGCCGTTTTACCGTTCACAAGGACGACGAACGGAAGGTCGATCTCTGTCTTTTCGGACAGAATGGTCTTTGCTATATTTCCATCTTTGTCCTTTGCGGTCGCGATCGTTCCCTCCGGTAAAATTATATCCGCAACTGTCGTCGCGGCAGTCTCGATACCTCCCGGATTGTCTCTGAGGTCTATGATTATTCCCTTCGAACCTTCAGTCATAACGGTCGAGATGACTTCCTTGAATTCATCTCCCGTACCGTTTCCGAACTGAGAGATCCTGATATATTTGATCTTACCGGTATAATCTGTCGTAAAAACAGTCTGAACATTCTCACCCGTCTGATCTATGCCGTCAACGTAATCGTTGTAATCTGACATTGTTCCCGGTTTATAGTATTGTGAATATTTGTCGTTCAGAGCGTTCATCGCTCCGTCGATAGCTCCTTCTATGATCACGTTCTCGTCGTATGCGTAGTAATAGTTTTCTTTTACATATCTGAGTATGTCGTTGAACTTCGCTATTTTCTCCTTCGAGGTGTCATCGCCGTCGAAGACCACGCTCCTGCTGTCTGATACTGTCGCTTTGGAATAGAAAACTTTATCTGCGAATTTGAACGTTATAAAAACAGTTGCGACGACAATGATCGCCGCAACGATAAAGAGAACTATTCCGTTGATCTTGATGGTAAATCTGTCGGATTTCATTAATTTCTCACGCTTTCGATTTATTTATTGGGCACATCGAGATAAATGAGCGGATCGACCTTCGTATTGTCGACTCTCACTTCGAAATGCAGGTGGTTGCCTGTCGACGCTCCGGTAGATCCTACGAGAGCTATTACCTGGCCTCTTTTTACCGTATTGCCGACCTTCGCGACTATCTTTGAAGCATGCGCGTACATCGTCATAATACCGCCTCCGTGGTCAACCACAATATAGTTGCCCGAACCCGAACTGTACGATACGACAACGACTTTTCCGCCTGCCGCGGCAAGAATGTTAGAACCGTACGGCGCGGCTATATCGATTCCTCCGTGGAATGCCGGAAGGCCTGTTATCGGGTGAACCGATCTGTAGCCGAAAACGTCGGAGATCCTCGTCCATGACGGTGCAGGCCAGAGCATTTTACCGCCTTCATACGTATATTTCTTACTTTCTGCCATTAAAAGTTTTATCTTCGCATCGAGAACAGCTTCTTCCTTTTCGAGCTTTTCCTGCTGCTCTTTCAGGCTCTCCAGCTTGTTGATATTGCTGTTATAATTCGCCAGCGTGTTCTCTTCCGATGCCTTGAGATACGCGATCATAGAGTTGATCTCGGTGATGATCGACTCCTTGTCGTTTTTGATGGATTCCTGGTATGCCTTTTTTGCATCGAGATCGTTTTTAAGATCTTCGATCTCCTGGAGAAAATTCGTGTCGTAGGAGATCATATGCTTGTACATATTCGCCCTCGTGCTGAAATCAAGGACATTTTTAGACTCCAGAACGAGTTCGAGAGTAGAATAATCGGAATACCTGTACATAATTCTCGCTCTTTCGAGGAACTCAGTGACGTTTTTCTCGTATTTTGCCTGAGTCTCGGCGATCGAACCGTCTATTTCTTCAATAGTGGACTTCAAATCGTTCAGTTCTTCCAGAGCTTTTTCCTTCTCGGTATATTCCTTTGAAAGTTCTTTTCTCAGCCTTGCGAGTTCAGCCTCGTTCTGAGCTGCAGTCTTCTCGGTCGATTTCTTCTGATCCTTCAGATTGTTTATTTTCTCTGCGATATTTTCAGACTGGTTCTGCTTGTTCTCTATTTCGTTCTGAAGATCCTCGAGTGAGGTCGACGAAAAGCCCGAAATACACAGAAAAACTGCGGCAAAAGCAACCGTAACGACTATAAGCAGTGAACCGATCAAATATTTTAAATTCTTGCTCATTTTTGGCCTCCTCTTTCAAATCAGGTCTTCTCTTTTTCGTATTTTCTGATCGCCAGAAGACTTCCTATGATACCTACGGCGATACCGGCTATAAGAAACGCTGTCAGGTAGCCCTTGCTCGCTTCCTCAAAAGGCATAAGCGTAAAAAGCGCCGTGCCCAAGTTTGCCAATCTCTTGCTCACTATACTGTACAGAAGCTTCAAGCCGAGGAACGAGAGCACCGCTCCTATCAGTCCTATTGCGATACCTTCTATCACGAATGGTCCCTCTATGTAGAAATGGGACGCTCCGACATATTTTTCTATCTCTATGCTTTCTTTTCTCGCAACAACTGTGAGTCTGATGGTATTGACCACCAGGAATACGGAAAGTATTCCGAGGATTATTGATGAGATCAAAGTCGTGACTCTGATCGTCGTCTGGATCCTCTGGAATGTTTTCACGACGCTGATATTGTCCTTTACATATTCGACGCCGTCCATCTTGTACATCGCCTCGACGAACTGCTCAGCCGCGGTCGCGCTCTTTAATTTCACGTCAAACGATCCGTAAAACGCCTCGGCGCCTTTGGAATAATCCTGGAAAAGATCGGAGTCCTCTCCGAGGAGTTCGAGGAATTTCGCAAGGTTTTCCTCTTTAGTGATATATACGATGCTCGATACTGCCGGATTGGCTTCTATCTTACGCATCAGGAGAATGGCGTCAGCGTTCGTGACTTCAGATGTACAGTCGATCCTGATCTCAGGCTTGTCGGCGTATCTTTCAAGTTCGTTCTGAATGTTTTTCGAAACGAGCGAAAGCGATCCGATAAGCAGAAGCGTCACGAATATAACGTAGATCGAAGACAGGATCATCAGAATATTCTTCTTAAGGCCGGTAAAACCCTGCTTCAGCGTATAAAAGAAAACTCTCAGCTTGCTCAAGACGCGATGACCTCCCCGTGATCCAGCATTACGATGCGCTTGTTCATGCTTCTCGCAAGCTCCTGCTCGTGAGTCGCTATGATCACAGTGGTCCCGTAGCTGTTTATTTCATCGAAAAGCCTCATCAGCTCTTCCGAATTGTCCGGATCGAGATTTCCTGTAGGCTCGTCAGCGAGGAGTATTTCGGGGCTGTTCACTATCGCCCTCGCGACAGCCACTCTCTGCTGTTCTCCGCCTGACAGTTCCTCGGGGTATCTGTCTGCTTTTTCTTCCAGTCCTACGACTGCAAGCGCAAGCTGCACTTTTTCCTTTATCGTTTTTCTCGAAGCTCCTACGATCTCCAGCGCAAGCGCGACATTCTCAAATACGGTCTTCTTTTTTATGAGTTTAAAATCCTGGAATACGACGCCGAGCATCTGTCTGTAGCCTGATACTCTGAGTCTCCCTATCTTACTCAAGTCACGCTTCGCGGAGACTATTTTACCTGATGTGGGACGCTCTTCGAGCATAAGCAGTTTAATGAGCGTCGTCTTGCCGCAGCCGCATGCGCCCATAAGGAAGACAAACTCACCTCTCTCAATGGAAAAAGAGACGTTTTTCAAGGCCTCTACTCCGTTGGGATATACTTTTGATACTTTATTTATGTCAACCATCGCCGAAGAATTCTGCTTTGCGTTTTCCTTCGCGACTTTGTTTTCGTTCATTTCTTTCCGGGTCTCTTCCATTTTCTTTTTCCTTTCTCATTTGTAATCAGCGCTTTGAAGGCGTCATATCTTTTGTGCTCATCCGCTATATCAAACGGATGCCTGTTTTTTCGTCTTTAAGTACCTCAGTATCTGTATGGCAAGCCTGATCCTGACTCCGTCCTCGAATTTTGTGCAGTCGAGGCCCGTCAGCTTGTTGAATTTCTCTACCCTGTACATCAGCGTGTTTCTGTGCACGTAAAGCACCCTCGACGTTTCGCTGACATTCTGGTTATTTTCAAGGAAACAGTTCACCGTATCGATCAGTTCACGTCCCGTTTTCTCCTCTGCGTCGATGCTGCCGAGTATACTCTCGAGATATCTTTCGCAAACGCCTACGGGAAGTTCGCATACGAGCGACGCGACTCCGAGTTTTTTCTCATCCAGAGCGCCTTCAACAAGTCCGAACGAAATACCCGTCTCGCAGATCCTCACTGCGTCCTCATATGAGGAACTGATCTTATCAAATGACGACACTTCGTTTCCGACAGCGACACATACATTCGTCATCGTCTCAGCCTGCATAGTCTCTCTGACCGCTCCGGCGAGCTCCATAACGTTCGCGTAATCGTTTTCCTTGGTTAAAAAGCTGATCACCGCGACTGCGTCCTTTTCCATCGGAACAGTCTCGAATCCCGCATCGACAGGGAAAATGCTCTTAAGTACTTCTATATCGTCACCGGAAAAAACAGCTCCCTGGCTGATCGCTTTGACGTAGATAACGGCGCTTCCCGTCACCTTTTGATCCGTGCGGGATGACTTCATCGCTTCCTTGATCTCGCTCTTTCCGACGCTCTTGCCCTGCAGGATGCCCTTTAAAAGATCTTCCTTTGTGAGCGTTTCTTTCTCTGTTTCTTTTTCGAGAGCAACGGAGGCTAAATTCAGAACAGACCTGCAATTTTCTTCGTCGCCTCTCAAAAAGAGATATGCTGTTTCCCCGTCCGACGTCGCTGTTTTCAGAAAACAGTATCCGTCTTCGCGAAAGAAAGCTTCTGCTTTTTCAGGTGATCTCAAAGGCACTTTTTTTCTCGTTTTTTCAGGGTACAAAATCGTGCCGTCTTCCCTGCAAACCCCCACGGGATTTTCAAGCAGCCCGGCGATCTTGTCAAGTATTCTTTTTTCAAATGTGCTTATCAAATTGCACACACCTGCCCAAAAATACTTATACAAGTAATAATATACCACAGCGTTGTACATTTTTGCAACAGTTTTTACACTTTTGAATCATTTTTTCGGGTAAAAACGGACAGATAATATGAAAAATCGCGTATAAAATAAAACGCGCGCGGATCTTTCGATCTCGCGCGCGCCTGTAGGCCGTAAAAATCAGTTGAATATGACGTTCTCTGTCTCTTTATCGAATACGTGGACCTTATCCGTATCGATAGCGAATCTCATAACGTCTCCCGCGAAGATATTGCCTCTCGGTTTAACTCTTGCAATGAAGAGCGTCTGGTCGATCATCATATAAAGCAGAGACTCCGAACCGAGGAGCTCGACAACGTCGATCTTAGATTCGATCTGGCTGTCTTTGAATGTGTCGAGATAGATCGCCTCGTCATGTACGTGCTCGGGACGAACACCCATAACAACTTCTTTGTCGAGGTATCCGAGGTCAAGGAGAAGCTTTCCTTTTTCAGCGGGCAATTTAACTGTCCATCTCGTCTGTCCGAGTCTGAGGAGAACATCCTCGCCGCTCTTCTCGACACGTGTGTCAACGAAGTTCATCTGAGGGCTTCCGATGAATCCCGCGACGAACATATTGACGGGTTTCTCGTAAAGTCTCTGAGGAGAGTCGACCTGCTGGATATAACCGTCTTTCATAACGACGATCCTCGTACCCATCGTCATAGCCTCTGTCTGGTCATGCGTAACGTATATAAATGTCGTCTGCAGTTTCTGATGGAGTTTGATGATCTCAGTTCTCATCGTTGCACGCAGTTTAGCGTCCAGGTTTGAAAGAGGTTCGTCCATAAGGAATACTTTCGGGTCACGGACTATAGCTCTTCCGAGCGCAACTCTCTGCCTCTGACCACCGGACAAAGCCTTGATGGAACGGTCGAGATATTGTTCGATCTCGAGGATCCTTGCGGCTTCCTGAACCTTCTTCTTGATCTCGCCCTTAGGTGTCTTTCTGAGTTTCAGACCGAAAGCCATATTCTCGAAAACTGTCATATGAGGATACAGAGCGTAGTTCTGGAAAACCATCGCGATATCTCTGTCCTTAGGAGCGATATCATTAACCAGTTTTCCGTCGATCAGAAGTTCGCCTGAAGTGATTTCCTCAAGTCCTGCTATCATTCTGAGCGTTGTAGACTTTCCGCAACCTGAAGGACCGACCAGAACGACGAACTCCTTGTCAGTTATGTCAAGGTTAAAGTCGTTTACGGCTGTAACGCCTCCGGGATATTTTTTGTAAATGTTTCTGAGCTGTACGCCTGCCATGTATCCTACCTCCTAAGAATTGTTATTTCACAGTTGGAAATACTCTCTTTGCCTACGTATTATATCATACGCGGCATTGAAATAAAATACCCCAAACTGCACATATTTTTTAACTTTTTTTGTATTTGGCTTTGAGCACTTTGCACAATTATTAAGAAATAATGCGTTTCTCTTTCGTATATACCGCGGAACGATATCCCGTCGGGTAAAACGGTCAGCTTATATTCTTGAGTTCTTTATATCTTGTCCACGCGTCTTCGTACGAGACTCCTCTGCCCTCTTCGTCCCATAGCACAGCCGTATCGAGGCTCGGGAACCTTTTAACTCCGTCGGGCGTTTTGAGGAATTTATCCCTGTATCTCATCATCGCGAGTCCGTCATAATTCGCTCTGTCCTGGAAGATTATTCCGCCGAGATACCATTTGCTGCTTCCGCTTCCGTCCATGACTTTCGCGAACCAGTCGACGCCTACTCCGCAGAAATATTCAAATCCGAAATCGAGCAGCACCTGCTGCGCAGGAGGCACCGTATCCTTCTCCGTAGAAGGCTGCCATGCGCCGTACGGGAATACATATATCTTTGTCTCTCCTATTATGGGAGTGATCTCGTTTTTGAATTTGTTCGCGTCGTCCCACATCGAATTTTTGGAATAATTCGTCATCGTTCCGTGCTTGTATGAGTGGCTCGCGAAATACCAGCCGTTTTCCTTGAGCTTCGCGACGAGAGGTTTTACCTTTTCGATCTCGGCCTGTCTTGAGGCTTCCGTTCTGAGTCCGAGAGGATCGTTCGGGTCTCCTTCCGTCAATATCCTGTAAACCCTGTAGCCCAAAACTCCTTCGTATCCCGTAACGCAAAGCATGCCTTTCGCCCCTTTGTAAGAGAAATCGGGATGCTCGCTGACGAATTTTTCGAGGATCGGCACGTGCTCGTTGTCGTCGCTGTAAAACTCCGTTCCGTCTGCCATTTTAGTATATGACATTATCTTTCCGTCTTTAACGCAAAGCTTGTCTACAAATCCGTGACCTGCTTTTTTCGAATAATAGTTAACGTCGTCAAACGAAAGGACGAGCGGCTTCTTGCCCTTAGGGAACATTATCGGCTTTTTCAAAGAGAACGTTTTGTTGCCGTCAGCATCGGCAGATGAAACGTAGACGTCGTTGATATTAATGAGCATATAACCGTCTTTGTAGAGCGCTTCGAGCATCCCTTTGAACTCGGGGACAGTAACGCAGTCTATAAAGAACGTTGATGTGAGCCTCTCGTCAAGATCTCCTCTGAAGCAAAGTTCGGGATAAGCGATCAGCGAGTGCGTAAAAATGTGCTCCACTCTTCCGTTGTATTCCACGAGTTCAAACTCGCCCGTGTAAGGCGTAGGCGACGGTGTCGCAGGCGGAGCTTCTGTAGGCGTAGCGTTGTCCGAAAGCGTAGGAGTCGGCGTCTGACCTTCGATATCCGTTACTTTCGGATCTTCCCCGCTGTCAGGCGTATTTGTCGGATCCAAAACAACTGTCGCGGTCGTTTCCGGTTTATTCGTCGGGTCCTGTTTGTTGTCTTTCTTGTCCTTTACTATGCTGATCACGAGTACTATACAGAGAACAAGGACAGCGATTATCAGGGCTATCAGAATTATCTCCAGTATTTTTGACCTTTTCTTATTGTCCGAAAATTTATTTCCAGGCATTTTTAATACCTCTTTGGTAAAATATTTGACTTACGGTAATATTATAGCACGATTTTGTTGATTTTACGAGAGCACGGCAGCAGCAAGCGAAACCATCAAAGGAATCGTCAAAAGGCCGACGACATTAGTAATAAAAACCACTCTCGCGCCTGACATGCTGTCCCCTCCGTATGCCTCGGGGAAAACTATCGTATTGAGTCCTCCCGGCAGACTGAGGAAAAGAACGCCCATTATCGCGTTGGCGCCTCTTATACCCGCAAGCCGGAATACGAGCAGTCCGACAAGCGGAAAAATAATAAGCCTGAGCGACGATATTATATACGCCGGCACGTTGTCGAAGAGCTTCTTTATTTCCTGTTTTCCGAGGACCATGCCCGTCATGACCATGCCTACAGGAGTCATACAAGCTCCGGCGACCGAGGCAAAGCCCGTGATGAATTCAGGCAGTTTGTCTGTGATCCCCGCAAGTCCGCAGATCATTCCGAGCACCATGGCGATCGTCGAAGGGCTCGTCACAAGACCTTTGAGAGATATCCTGCCTCCCGGTTTTAACATCTGCACGGCGACCATATAGGTAAAAATGAAGAACGGCATCGTCCAGATCATAAAATCGAAAAGCGCCGCCTGCCCGAGGAGCGCGGTTACGATCGGATAACCGATGTATCCGTAGTTCGGGCACGTGAGAGCGTATGCATACACGCTTTGCGTATCCCTGTTCTTTGAAAACAGTTTAGATACAAAGATCCCGATGACAAGTGTGACTGCCAGCACGCAAAGACCGGTGAGGAACATCCATTTGTCCTCCGTGAGATTTTTTACCGTGCAGCATTCAGCCATCGTCGAAAAACTCAAAGCGGGGACGAATATGTTCACACAAAGCTTTGACAGTACATTCGAGGCGTCCTCTCCCACTTTTTTGAGTTTCGCAAAAAAGAAACCGAAGGCCATAAAGATAAACAGTATGGCCATCTGCTGTATCGTTATCAGAAATGTCTGAAACATTTTTTACCTTCTTCCAACTGTTGTCGAAGCGGAACCGGCCGGGACATCAGTCCAGTTCTTTGACGCCGGTGTAGAGCTCGTAATATCTGCCCTTCATCTCAAGAAGCTGTTCGTGAGTGCCTCGCTCGATGATCTCGCCGTGTTCGAGGACCATTATAGCGTTTGCGTTTCGAACTGTCGAGAGCCTGTGAGCAATTACGAAAGTCGTTCTGTTCTTCATCAGCATATCCATTCCGCGCTCGATGTGGCGCTCTGTCCTCGTATCGACTGAAGATGTTGCTTCGTCGAGAACGAGTATGGGAGCCTTGCTGATCGCGGCTCTGGCGATATTGAGAAGCTGCCTCTGACCCTGAGAGAGGTTTGCTCCGTCTCCTTCGAGCATCGTATTATAACCGTCCGAGAGCCTCATTATGAAGCTGTGGGCGCTCGCCGTTTTAGCAGCTTCAATGACCTCGTCATCTGTTGCGTCAGGCCTTCCGTATCTGATATTTTCCATGACCGTGCCCGTAAAAAGATGTGTGTCCTGAAGGACCATCGCGATATTTTTACGCAGGGAATCTCTCGTGTATTCCTTGATGCTTCTGCCGTCGATCGTGATTTCTCCCTCTTCGATATCGTAAAATCTGTTGAGGAGATTCGTTACCGTAGTTTTTCCCGCGCCGGTGGAGCCGACAAAAGCTATTTTCTGACCGGGTCTCGCGTAAAGATCTATGCTTTTCAAAACCGTCTTTCCGGGCAGATATCCGAACGTTACATCCTTCAGAACTACCTCTCCTTTGACGTCGTTCATTTCCACGGCGCCTTCAATATCCGCCGCCTCGGGATCCGCGTCCATGATGGCGAACACCCTCTCCGCGCCTGCGAGAGCCGCGAATATTGTCGAGGTCTGCTGAGAAATATTGTTTATCGGCATTGCGAACTGTCTGGAATACTGAGCGAACAGCGTAAGTATACCGGGGGTCATTTTCCCGAGGACCATTAATATTCCGCCGACGCCTATCGTGACAGCGTATGTTATCTGAGAAGTGTTTCCCATGATCGGTCCCATTATGCCGCCCCAGAACTGTGCTTTGAACTGCTTGTCTCTCATATCGTCGTTGAGCAGTCCGAATTCGTCAACGCACGTCTCCTCGTGGTTGAATATTTTTACGACCTTCTGACCCGTTACAGTCTCCTCGACGTATCCGTTGACAGCTCCGAGAGCAGCCTGCTGGGCGCCGTAATATTTGGACGACTTCTTGGCGATCATGAGGCCGCCTTTTAAGAATACAGGCACGAAAACGATGATGATAGCCGTGAGGAGAAGATTAGTCGTGATCATAAAGAACAGCGTTCCGATCAGCATCACGGTTCCCGAGATGAGTGACGTCAGCGAGTTGTTCAGCATCATATCCATATTGTCTATATCGTTCGTAAAACGTGACATGATCTCGCCCGTGGGCTTTCCGTCGAAAAACCTGACAGGCAGATGCTGGAGCTTTTCAAATAAGTCGTTTCTGATCTTTTCCATAGAGCCCTGCGACACGGAAAGCATCAGCCTGCTTTGGAGATACGTCGTCGCGATACCGACCATGTAGATCGCCGCGAGTATTATTATCGCAGTTAAAATGTACGTCAAAACCTTGTCTCCGGAAATCAGGACCACTCGCTCCGATACCTTCGTGATCAGATCGTCCGCAGCCTTTTCCAGAACTTTCATCTCGACTTCCCTGCCTGTCACAACGACAGTCAGTTTATCGATTATCGGAGCTAAAAAGTACGATCCGACGAGTGATGTGACCGTGTTTACGAGCATGCAAAGGAGTACGACAATAATTCTGAATGTGTACGGTTTGAGGTACGCGAATGTCCTCTTTATCGTTTTCATAGCATGCTGAGGCTTGCCCGTCGCACCGTTTCTGTTCCCTCTGTTGCCCGGTCCCATCATCATGCCTCGCTTTTGAGCCGCAGCCGCGCTGTTATATTGAGCCTGAAGCTGTTCCAAAGTTCTCTTCATAACGGTCACGCCTCCTTCCTGTCATTCTGCGAATAGTAGATCTCCTGATATTCGGGGTTGCCCGCGAGAAGCTCGTCGTGCGTTCCGACTCCTGTGATCTTTCCTTCGTCCATGACTATTATCGTATCGGCGTCTATTACGGACGTTATCCTCTGTGCGATAATTATTTTTGTTGAACCCTGCAGTTCGTCCCTGAAAGCCTTTCTTATCTGAGCTTCCGTAGCTGTGTCGACTGCGCTCGTGGAGTCGTCGAGAATGAGTATCTTGGGCTTTTTAAGAAGAGCCCTCGCTATACATATCCTCTGCTTCTGACCTCCCGAAACGTTCGTGCCTCCCTGCTCTATTTTAGAATCGTATCCGTTTGTAAAAGACATTATGAATTTGTCAGCCTGAGCGTATTCGGCTGCCTTCTTCATCTCCTCTTCCGTAGCGTTTTCATCGCCCCATCTGAGGTTTTCGGCTATGGTTCCCGAGAACAGCGTGTTTTTCTGTAAAACGATGCCTACCCCGTCGCGAAGGTTTTTAAGAGAGTAATCGCGGACGTTCACGCCGTCCACAAGCACTTCTCCTTCGTCTGCGTCGTAGAGCCTTGAAATGAGGGAAATAAGCGTCGTTTTGCCGCAGCCGGTAGAGCCTATGATACCGACAGTGGAGCCGCTCTTGATCTTGAGATTGATATCGTCGAGAACCTTGTCCTCCGAGTTTTTGTAATATCTGAATGAAACGTTTCTGAACTCGATATCGCCTTTTTCGACCGTTTTTTCGGCTTCAGCCGCGTTTGAGTCGTCTATATCTGTCTTTTCATCGAGTATTTCTTCTATTCTTCTTGCCGATGCCAAAGCTCTTGAAGAGTTCATCAGCATCATCGTGACCATCATCAGCGAGAAGAGCACCTGAGATACGTATGTTATAAATCTGGAGAGTTCGCCGACGGTCATTCCGATTGCGGGATCGAGGACGATCTTACCTCCGAACCAGATCACTGCGAGAGTCGTGACGTTCATGAAGATCGTGATGATCGGCTGCATGAATATTATGACTTTCATCGCTGACATTCCGGCGTCTTTGAGTTCTCTGTTTGCCTGCTCGAATTTGTCTATCTCGTATTCTTCTCTGACGAATGATTTGACGACACGGACGTTCGTAACATTTTCCTGAACCGTCGAGTTCAGACCGTCGAGTTTCTTCTGCATCCTGGAAAATCTGGAAAACCCTTTGGTGATTATGAGAAGTATAGTCACGATCATCAGCGGTATCGTCACCGCGAATACGATCGAAAGCCTCGGGCTCGTCATTATCGCCATCACAAGTGCCGCGATCAGCATTCCCGGGCTTCTGAGCGCCATCCTGAGCATCATATTGACAAAGTTCTGCAGTTGAGTCACGTCGTTTGTAAGCCTCGTGACAAGAGAACCCGTCGAAAATTTATCTATATTCGCGAATGAAAATTTCTGTACGTGTCTGTATGCGTCTTCACGAAGGTCTGTCGCAAAATTTACGGAAGCTTTCGCTCCGAAATACGCTCCTCCGATGCCTCCGGCCATCATAAGCACAGCGGTGAGGATCATAAGGCCCATTATTCCGAGGCTCCCGGGTATAGTCAGCGTGCCTTCGTTCGCACCGTCTATGACCTGTGAAAAAAGCCTCGGCATCACGACTTCTCCGATGACCTCAACGATCATGCACAAAGGGCCGATAATGAAATAAGGAAGATACGGCTTTACGTATTTGAACCATCTTTTCATTTTACGCACGCCTCCTTGTCAGTTTCGCAGCATCTGCCGCATTCTCCGCCGCGCTCGCGGTTCATCGCAACAAGGCTGCCGTGTATTTTTTCAATGCATTTGAACGTAGCCGCCATCTCCTCTTCCGTCACGTCGGAAAACATCAGATCGTCTGCCTTATCGAAGACCTCTTTCGTCTTTTCGAGCATCCGAAGTCCCTCATTTGTTAAAACGATCTCGTTGTATCTGTTGTCTTCCTCGTCCGTTTTCTTTTCAACAAAGCCTTTTTTCTCGAGCTTTTTGAGAGTAGCGGCGACAGCAGCCTTGCTGATCTTCATCTTTTCAGAGAGTTCCTTCTGGCTGACTTTCCTGCCGCTGAATTTGAGGATCAGCAGCATTCTGTGCTGCGAAGGGGAACAGTCCAGGTCCTGCAGCGATTTTTCCATCACGCTCCTGTGAAGCCTTCCCGTTTCCAGCATCATTTTTATGAATTTGTGCTTGCTGTTTTCACAAATGTCCACTTACGCACCTCCGTAAAATAACGATCGAATTACTGTCCGGTCAGTTTTTTCAAAGTAAAATCAAAAAACGGTCAACCGGTTAACGGTCAACGCGTTTATTGTACTCGGATCCCTGACATCTGTCAATATCTTTTTGCGGCAATCAATGTGTATTTTCTGTCAATTTATGCTTAATTTGATCGCTTCGATCTCTTTGATCTCGAGTTCGATCTCCTTTTCTATTCTTTCGCAGTCCTTTTTTATATCGTCTATCGTCTCTTCGCCCTTGGGCTTTCTGTCGTAACGCTGCTGTCTGGGCTGATTTTGAAATCTCCTGTTTCTCTGATCGTTGTACTGCCTGTTGCCCTGGCTGCGGTCCTGGTTCTGCCTTGGCTGGTTCTGGCGGTCTTCCCTCTGAACGTTCTGCCTCTGCTCCTGTCCCTGAAACTGATTATGAGCCTGGTTCTGCGACTGATTCTGAACGTTCTGAGGCCTGTTCTGCTGTCTGTTTTCACCCTGGTCGGCGTTTTGCCTGTTCTGGCCGCCTCCCTGGTTTTGCTGCCTGTTCTGGCCGTTTCCCTGGTATCTGTATCTGTTGCCGTTTCTGCGGTGGTAATAGTTTCTGTTGCCGCCCTGGCCTTTATTTCCGCCGTTTTCTCCGGCATTCTCTGTTTTTTTGACTTCTTCCGGCATAAATCGCTCCTTTTTACTTTAAATACTCAATCGTCGTCTTCTCAACAAGCTTCATCCGCGCGATATGAATCTCACTTCTCCGTTTTCCGCGTAAAATGTGTACTTTCCCTCTTTGACAGATCTGACTCCGTCCATCCTCTTCGAGTTGAAAAACGCAGCGAGAGACTGCTCCTTGAACCCCGGGATCTCGTCCGTGAATTTCGCGAACATCGAATCGATATACAGTTCCTCCGAATTCGTATACAGAAGCGGCTCGTCCATCGTCTTATTGTACTTTTCTATCACATCGGGCAAAACACTCCCCGGCACCAGGCATTCGGGCTTTCTGAACGATCCGAATGTGTAGCCGGCCAGTTTTACGAACGATCCCTCGTATAGTTCCTCGGAACCGCTCTCTCTGAACACGCCCTCCGCAACAACGACGGTCTCAGGCTGAAGGTCGATCTTTAAAGGCATGTAACTGTCGTCATTTATCAGCGGGCTGTCGTACGGACTCAGAAAAGCAAGCAGGCACTGTTTTTTTATCCCGTATATCTCCGTTTCGACCGCGCAGTACTCATCTGATTTGATGCCGCACTCCATCACTCTGTCAACGTCTGTCGTTTTTACAAAACTAAATAACTTCACAGTTTCGTCTCCAATCGGTTATTTCGAGTAAGAATTATACTATCTGCGGCAGATTTTTGCAATCATTTCACCACAATATCGACCGTGAACTTCGTTTGAGAGCCTATCGGGACTCCTTTCGCGTCGAGACAGTACGCAGACTGGTGTCTGTCGATCACTACCATTACGGTCGCTTTTCCCTCTTTGAGAGCAGTTATCTTTCCGTCTTCGCTCACATAAACGACCTCAGGATCTGACGATCTGCAGGTATAAGTAACTTTGCCTTCCGTTCCGTCGAGCTGGATATTTTCAAAGAAAGATCCCGAATAACCCTTTTCAAGCTCCAGTATCCCTCCTTTATCACCCCGTGTGCCCTGCTTCATGGAGAACCTGTAATTGCTTCCGTTGTAAAACAGATCCTTCGTCGGACTGTAAGTGTAAACCGTCATTTCAGTCCCGTTTTCGATGTGAATAAATGCCGCCATCAGTTCGCCGCCGTTCAGCGTGCCCTGCGGATCGACGCACAGATAAGTCACCGGATCTCCGCAGTCGTTGTACATAACGCTCGCCGCCGTTCCGTGGCAGTCAAAATGTCCGCTGCACACGAGGAAAACATTCGGCGTCGTCTTTATAAAAGACTTCCAAAGCTCGTTTGACGAGACTGCTTTTCGAATGTGAGCCGTCTGCTCGTCCTGCAATATCAGAGTTTTCGGAGCAAGCGCCGCGTGAGTCACCACGATCACATGTGTATCGGGATCGTCGTCGCACATCTGCTTGGCTGCTTTCACCGTGTCCTTGAGAGGAGCGAATTCGAGGGCGATTATCATATATTTTTCGCCTTCGTAAGAAAATTTATGCCACGTATTTGACATCGTTCCGTCGAGCGTGCCGAAGTCCGTACTTCCGTACATATTCGCGTATTTTTCAAGCGGATATGCCCTTTCATAGCCGGAATGGTCATAAATGAGAACCTTCGGATTATCTTTTCTGTATTCTCCCGCCTCGTTTGCCGCCAGGCCGATCAGACTGCTTGAATTGTTTCCGTAGTCGTGATTTCCTACAACAAGAGCGTATTTAAGACCCGCCTCGTCGAACATCTCGTGGCCTTTTACGGATACGCTCCACTGCTCGGGAACGCATGAATCAACAAGGTCGCCGACGTCCATTGTATAGAGAACATTCCACTTGTCGGCCTTGTCGATTATTCTCTGCATGCCGTCATAATATTTCTGAGCGTTCCCGGAGACTACTATCTGCGGGTCACCTATCGCGACAAGAGTAAAACCTTTGCCCTTTTCCGGAAAATCAATATCTTTTTCTTTTGCCCAGTGCTTCGCGATCTCCGGATCGACTTTTTCTATCAGTTCGACTTTTATTTCATCGAAATATGCCGTTCCGACGCATCCCCACACACGGCACATAAGTCCCGCTTCTCCCGTAAAAGAAGCAGTGTAATACGCCTCATAATACGTCCATTCCTGCGTTTGCGGTGCGTTGAAAGAGAGATATATACCGGTGTGATTTGTCGTACCGTCGAGTGTTATATACGCTCCTCCGTTTCCGTTTTGTGTGTAACTCTCGAGCGACTCCGTTTTTATCCACGCGCTGATCTTGTATTTCGCGTCCTCGACGACATGGATCTTCTGTCCCCAGGAAGAAGACGCTGCGCTCTTAAGATAATGCGTCACCTTGAGCGATCCTGTTCCGTCTTCCGTGTGTGACAGCGCGTCAAAAAAATGATCTGTCCCGGACGGAGCCCATCCCGACCAGACGCTTGAGAATATCTCCTCGTTTTCGAAGTTTCCGTCCGTAAATCCCGTGTCGTAGCTGACTCGCTTTCCTATGCCCGCTCCATTTTTACAGGCGGTAAAATCAAAAACCGACAGCATGAGCAGAATACAGGTAAAAGCGCAGATCGCTCTTTTTAAACCTTTTTTCATTTCCGGATCACCCTTTTACGCATATTATTACATACCAGGCATTTTTCCTGTTTTGAAGTCCCTGAAAATATCAGTATATCGCTGCGTTGCCCCAGCCGGCGCTGTCACAAGTTATACCGTCTCCCCCGTCTGTCACGACAAGATTGATCTCTTTTCCTCCGGCAATATCCGCGATGAATTCGTATGATTCGCCCGCATTGAGGATGGGGGACGAAGCGATCCTCTTTCCGTCCAGCTCTATATGGAACTGTATCTTTCCGGAGACACCTCTCCTGTTTTCCTTGCCGACTATTGCCCTAAATTTGGTACAGTTGTACTGACCGATCTCTATTATTATCTCCGCTTTGCCGTCGGGGATATCCACATGCGTCCTTATGCCCTTCTCAAACTCGTATTTTCCTATCATGAGAGTGTCGCCGAATTCGTCGCTGTCTCTGTTGGGCCGGAACAGCGGATATTCTTCTTCGGAAGTCGCCTGATACATCCTCCAGTATTTCCACGGCAGATCGGACAGCATTATCGCTCCTTCCGGAGGCGTGTCTTTCAGCATTACCGCTTCTTCCGTGGGCGCGTCTGCAACACCCTGGTCCGGTTGTTCTTCACCGTAATCCGGGAATTCGATCGGAGTTGTTCCGAACCAGACAGTCGTGGCGGAAGACTTTTTGTCCAGTTTTACGGTGAATCCGTTTTTGTTCACCTCTGAACCTTTGACTTTCGTGACTGTCTTGGCGTCGAAATCGCAGAAATAGTAATCCGTTCCGTCCTTCAGCCCTTTCGGGAACAGCGTCTGCTCGGCGTTATCGCACTTCGATCTCCTGAAGACTTCCATTACGCCTTCGTTCCTTGCTTTGTCAACGAACTCCCACGCGAGCCATTTCGCCTTGTCTCTCGTCCATTCTGTCAGCGCATAATAATCATTGTCATAGTACTGCTGTGCGATCTTCAGTTCCTTGACAAGTCCGGAGAGCAGTTTCCATGCGAGTTTGTCGTTTCTGATATCGTAGTTCAGTGTCACTGACGAATTAAAAACGGACCTCAGCATATATTTCCGCACCGTCGTCGATACAGTGCTGTTTGAAGGTCCGCCGTTGAACGGGATCCATTCGTACAGCGACATATTCATCGTCTGTACGATCTCGCTTTCTTCCTGATCGAAATCCGTCCTGTGAAGAGGAACAGATCTCCTGAGACTCTCGAGGTCAAGCCTGCCGCCGCCGGAT
>JAEEGL012190720.1_pt1 | contig 17421 bp, 12 predicted proteins | sample 9134231 | NCBI WGS metagenome assembly JAEEGL01 (sample SAMN16246548, study PRJNA631951) | gut metagenome | biome: gut microbiome; feature: rumen; material: fiber-attached | host: Bos | place: Iran: Karaj | collected 2018-10
AGAATATTACATATACTGAAGATAGATTGCTTTATAAGAGAAGTACTGCAACTATCACTTTATATACTTTCTATAATGACATTAACTTAACACCTGTTACTCCAACTCCACCAAATACAACAACAACAAATTAATTATATTTTAAACATTAGCCCTTCATATTATATATGAAAGGGCTTATCGTTTTTAAAAAAATATTGATTATTATTTATAATAATGATAAAATATTATGGAATGATATTTTGAAAGGATATGACAAAATGGCAACTAAGAAATATGATAAAGTTAAATTAGGACTTCCAGCATATATTACATTCGCTTGTTTTATAGTAGCTATTATTCTTATGATTATATTAGTTATTCCTTCTAACAAGAAAAAAGTTAGAAAGATGTTCTCTGGTTCGTATCAAGAGACTACTAAACAACAAGGTGAAGAAGCACAAGTTAAATATTATGGGTTAAAAGAAGATCATATTCTTAAAACTTATTCGTTTTCTAATTTAAAGAAACAACTTAAAAAAGATCAATATACTTATGTTATTTATGGTGATTATACTAATACTGATTTTGCTAGAAAAGTATGTGACTTAAATGATTTAGGTGTAGAATTAGGTATAAAGAAAATAATCTATGTAAATTCAAAAACTACTAGTAAATCTCAAAAAGAATATTTACGTGATAGAATTAAGAAGATAAATACTGATTGTACTAGTGTTGAAAAGATGCCTGAATTAGATATATGGGTATTTAAAAATGATACATTAATTGATTGTTACTCAAATCCTGATTATACTGAATTAGAGTTATCAATTATGATGGTTGCTAAAAACCATATATTCAGTTATAAAAATGAATGATGCCAAGCATCATTTTTTTACTTGACGGAGGTAAGTTATGAATACAAGAAATATCGCAATTATAGCCCATGTAGACCATGGTAAGACAACTTTAGTTGACCAATTACTAAGAAAAAGTGGAGCTTTTAGAGAAAATACAGAAATTGCTGAACGTGCAATGGATTCTAATGATATAGAGCGTGAACGTGGTATTACTATTTTAGCTAAAGCTACAGGTATAGATTATAAAGATTATAGAATTAATATATTAGATACTCCAGGTCATGTTGATTTTGGTGGTGAAGTAGAGCGTATTATGCATATGGTTGATGGTGTACTTCTAGTAGTAGATGCTTATGAAGGTACTATGCCTCAAACTAGATTCGTTTTAAAGAAGGCATTAGAAGCTAAAATTACTCCAATATTAGTTGTTAATAAGGTAGATAGACCTAATGCAAGAATTAGTGAAGTAGTTGATGAAGTATTAGAATTATTTATTGAACTAGGTGCTGATGACTCACAATTAGATTTCCCTATAGTTTATGCTAGTGCACTAAAAGGAACATCTAGTTTAAATCCTGATATTAATACACAAATTGATAGTATGGATCCATTATTTGATACTATCATTAAATATATTCCTGAACCAAAAGAAGATGATAGTCACCTACAATTACAAGTTGCTTTACTTGATTATAATGAATATGTTGGTAGAATTGGTATAGGACGCATTACAAAGGGCCATATTAAGGTTAATGAGATGGTTAAATGCGCTAGAATAGATGGAACATTTAAAGACTTTAGAATTCAAAAATTATTTGGTTTTTATGGACTTAAAAGAGTAGAAATAGAAGAAGCTAAATATGGTGATATTGTTGCTATCGCTGGACTACCTGATATAATGGTTGGTGAAACTATAAATAATTTGGATGTATCAGATCCACTTCCTATGTTACATATAGATGAACCAACATTACAAATGACTTTTAGTGTAAACAATAGTCCATTTGCGGGTAAAGAAGGAAAATTCTTAACTGTAAGAAAAATAGAAGATAGATTATATAGAGAAATGCAAAAGGATGTATCTTTAAAAGTTAAGAGAATTGGCACAGAAGAGAGTTTTATAGTAAGTGGTAGAGGAGAATTACATTTATCTATATTAATTGAAAATATGCGCCGTGAAGGCTATGAGATGCAGGTTTCTAAGCCTGAGGTTATTATTAAAGAAATTGATGGAGTAAAATGTGAACCTTATGAGGAAGTTTTAATAGAAACACCAGAAGATACTGTTGGTGCTGTAATAGAAGCATTAGGAAGTCGTGGTGGAATAATGGATACTATGAATAACTTTCATAATCAGGTAAGACTTAGATATTTAGTTCCAAGCCGTGGTATGATAGGATTCATGACAGATTTCTTAACTATGACTAGAGGCTATGGTATTATTAATCATACATTCTATGAATATAGAAAGATGGAAGGAATACAAATAGGGGAAAGAAAAGAAGGAGTATTAGTAGCTAGTGAATCTGGTAAAACTACAGCTTATTCACTAGGTGGACTTGAAGATAGAGGTATAATGTTTGTAGAACCAGGTGTAGATGTATATGAGGGTATGATTGTTGGTGAAGCTAATAAGGGCTTAGATTTAGCTGTTAATGTAGTTAAAGCTAAACAACAAACAAACACTCGTAGTGCAACAAAAGATAATACAGTAGTACTTAAACGTCCTAGACTTATAACACTAGAATATGCCTTAGATTATATTAATAGTGATGAATTATTAGAAGTTACGCCTAAATCTATTAGAATGCGTAAAAGAATATTAAATACAGTTGAACGTAAGAAGTTTGATGCGCATAAATTTGATAGTGAAGAATAATTATATGGCAAGCTTTTGGGCTTGCTTTTTTTGCCTAAAAAATCCATTTATTACGCCATTTTGGCGCAAACGTGAAAATTGATTGTTAAAAATGTGGCGCAAACGTGATAAATATCATTTGAAATTGTGGCGCAAACGTGATATTATATAGTTATAAATATAGCGCAAACGTGGAGGTATATATGGATAATAATGTAATTGATATTGAATTTAAAAGAAAAGTATATGATAAAATGATTGAATGGAAGAATAAATATGCTCCTGATTATGCATTGTTTTTAAAAGGAGCTAGACGTGTAGGAAAATCTACGCTTGCACAAAAACTTGGTAATGAACAATATAAATCTTATATTGAAATTAGATTTGACAAAGCTCCACAAGAAATAAAGGATTTGTTTATAAACTCTCTTGAGGATTTGAATAATTTTTTTAACACAATACAAGTTTTTTATAAGAAAAAATTATTTGTAAGAGAATCACTTATTATTCTAGACGAGATTCAATTATTTCCTGAAGCAAGGCAAGCCTTAAAAACTTTATTAGAAGATAAAAGATATGATTATATTGAAACAGGATCATTAGCAACTATAAAAACGAAATCTAAAAAAATTTTAATTCCATCTGAAGAATATCATCTAAGTGTTTATCCTATGGATTTTGAAGAATTTTTATGGGCCAAAGGAGATGAATTGTCTTACCAAGTTATTAAAGAACATTTTAATAATTTAAAACCATTTGGCAATTTAAATAAAACTCTTATGCGTCTATATAGAGAATATATGCTAGTAGGTGGTATGCCACAGTCTGTTTACAAATATATAAAAACTATGGATTATGGTGATGCAGATTTTGTTAAGCAATCTATCTTAACATTGTATGAATCGGATATTAATGCACAAAAAGAAGAAAATCCAGAGTATGTAAAAAATGTATTTTGGCATATTCCATCCGAATTAGCGAAGCATGATAAGAAGTATAACTTAACTCATATTGATCCAAATGCTAGAATTAGAGAGTACAAAGGCCCTATAAATTGGTTAAATGATGCAATGATTATAAATATTGCAGAAAATGTTAATGACCCTAGTGTTGCATTTAATTTATCTACAATTGATCCATCATTTAAGTGTTATATGGGTGATACAGGTTTGCTTGTTTCATTAGCATATAAAAATCAAGATTACCTAAATAATGAATTATATAAGTCTATCTTATTGGATAAACTTCATGTCAATGAAGGAATGATTGTCGAAAATATAACAGCACAAGAATTAAGAAAAAATGGTGAAAATATATATTATTACAAGAAGACAGATTCTGATACAAAGAAAACTGTTATGGAAATAGATTTCTTGATTAGAAGAGGTAATAAAGTTATTCCTATTGAAGTTAAATCGTCAAGTGCCGAATCTATAAAATCATTAAAAATTTTTAAAAAGACTTTTTCAAACAAGATTGGAATACAGTATATTTTGTATGATGAAGATATAAAAAGAGAAGATGAAATAATATATTTACCATATTATATGGCATCTGTAATATAATAATTATTAATGCTGTTAATATTTGTAATAAATTATTGTTTGTGTTACAATAAAAATAGATTGATGATTCACATAAACAGGTATGCATTCTCTTAGCGATATGTACGAATGCTCTGGTGAACACCTAATCAAAAGCGGGTTTACCGCTTTTTTTGTTCCTGAAAAGCAAAAAAAAGGGGAATAATTTCATTTTTTGTGAAAAAATACAAAAACTTCATTTATTTTCCCCAAATAACAAAAAATCTTTATATATCGCTTTTTATTGTTTATTTATAATCTAAAATGTAGTATAATTAAATTATAGTAAAGCGTTTACAGAATTTAAGAAAAGTGGTGATTACATGAAGAGAATTTTTGAAGTTATTAAAGAAAGTGTAATGAGTGCTTTTAGTGTATCTATTCCTAATGTTACTGTAACAAAGTATCATATGGAAAGTGCAAGAAAGAACTTTAACCAATCAGCATTTAAAACATTAATATTAATTTGTCTATTGTTTATAGGCTCGCAGTTATACTACATAATCGCAGATGCTGTAGCAGGTAATTTTAATCCTGGAGTAATTATTGAAGAAAGATATATCTTAGATTTAGTTGCAGAAGTTATATTATTAACTGTTAGTGTTATAACACTATTTATTGTTTCTATTACGATAGCCGCGGATAAAGAGAAGAAAGAAAGCTTTGAAGCTAATACAATAACTTCTTATTATTTAGCTGTTACTTTAGGTTGTTCGCTATTTATAATTGCGAAAATACTTAGATGTGGTGGATTTATTAATACTCATTCATCAATGATTTATATTATATTAATGCTTGTGGTTTCACCATCATATTCTAAAAAATTAAACTGGACATGTATTATAATGCTTGCTCTTGCAGTATTAATACCTGGAATAATTGTTTTAAGTCATCCTGGAACTATAGTTCATGAAGAATACTTAGAAATCAATGAATTAAATAGTGCTGCTTGGCTAATTAATAATATAATATTTATTATACTTGGTGCTGTAGTTGCCCTATATTCTAGAGCTTTAACTGTTCGTAGTAAATTAAAGAGTATTGTCCTACTTGAAAAGAATGAAGAATTAAAGCTTAGAACAGAAACTGATGAATTAACTCAAGTATCAAATAGACTTGCAATGAAGCGATATATTGAAAGTAAAGAAGATGAATGGAGAAAGACTTTAGATGGTGTTGCTTTCTTAATGCTAGATATTGATTTTTTCAAAAAATATAATGATTTTTATGGACATTTAAGAGGGGACGAGTGCTTAAGAAGAGTAGCACAAGCTGCTAATCTTGCTGCACAACAATTTAATGGTACTGTATATAGATATGGTGGAGAAGAGTTTGTTATAATTGCTGAACATATGGATGAAGCACAAGCTTTAACTCTAACAAAAGAAGTTCATAGAGAAATAGGAAAACTAAAAATACCTCATGAAGGTATTAATGGAAATCCTGAAACTATGTTAACTGTATCTATTGGACTAAACTTTGAAACATCATTTAAACGTGCTAGTAGCCAGTGGATATTAGATGCTGATTTACAGCTATATTATGCTAAACATGAAGGTAGAAACTGTACTGCATATAGAAATGGTTTATATAATACATATCATAAACCAGCACAAGGTGAAGAAGCTAAAATGGAAAGTCATTAAACCGCTAGAAATAGCGGTTTATTTTTTTATGCTTTTTATATTTAATAAAATATAAAAAATAATAAAACCGCTTTTACCTTGTAAATAGTGGTTTATTATTATATAATAAAATGGGTAAGGAGTGGTTAAAGTGATAGAATATATCAAAACCTATTTAAAAGAAATAATTGAAAAATATTTTAAAGATAAATATAATCTTGAAATAAATATAGTTATAGAAGAACCTAAGAAAAAAGAATTAGGTGATTTATCAATTCCTTCATTTGTTGTTGTTAAGGCTTTAAGAAAGCCATTAAATGAATGTGTAAATGAAGTTGTAGATTGTATTAAAGATCAATCTATAATTGAGTCATATCAAGTTATGGGTGGATTTGTAAATATAGTAATATCTAAAGAAGAGCTTGCTAAAGATATATTAGATAAGATAATTAGAGAGAATACTAATTATGGTAATGGAAGCAAGAAAAATGAAACAATAGTTATTGATTATTCTAGTCCTAATATTGCCAAACCATTTTCTATTGGACATTTAAGAAGCACAATTATTGGTGCTTCACTACGCTTAATATATCAAAAAGCTGGATATAAAGTAGTTGGTGTTAATCATTTAGGAGATTGGGGAAGTCAATTTGGAAAAGTAATTGTCGCATATAAAAAATGGGGTAATGATGATAGTGTAAAAGAAAATTCATTATCTGAACTTGCAAAATTATATGTTAGATTCCATGATGAAGCTAAAACTAATCCAGAGCTTGAAGATGAAGCTAGAGAAGTATTTAAGGAACTTGAAGAAGGTAATAGTGAATACTTAAAATTATGGAAGTGGTTTAGAGAAGAATCAATTAATGAAGCAATGAAATTATATAAGATGCTTAATGTTGAATTTGATTCATATAATGGTGAAGCATTCTATAATGATAAGATGGATGCTGTTAGCGATGAGCTTGAAGCAAAAGGCTTATTAGTTGAAGATGATGGTGCTATGATTGTTGATTTAGGTGAAAATATGCCACCAGCATTAATTAAGCGTAGAGATGGCGCAAGTTTATATATGACTCGTGATTTAGCCGCAGTATTCTACCGTAAAAAAGAATATAACTTCAAAAAAGCATTATATGTTGTTGGTAATGAACAAAAATTACATTTTAATCAGTTAAAAGAAGTAATTAAGAAAATGGGTTATGATTACTATGATGATATAATTCATGTTAATTTTGGTTTAGTACTTCAAGATGGTAAAAAGATGTCTACTAGAAGTGGTAGAGTAGTAACTTTAATTGATGTATTAAATGAAGCTATTAAGATGGCTTATAAACAAATTGATAGTAAAAACCCTAATTTAGATAATAAAGAAGAAGTATCAAAGAAAATTGGTATAGGTGCTGTTATATTTAATGATCTAAAAAATCATAGAAGCTTAGATTATGAGTTTAATTTAGAATCTATGCTTAAGTTTGAAGGTCAAACAGGACCATACTTACAATATACAGATGTAAGAATTAAATCTATTTTAAATAGTTGTACAATGAATGAAAAATTTGATTACTCACTATTTAAAAAGCCTCATTATTATGCATTAATTAAGGATATTGATGAATTTAGTTTAATAATAAATAAAGCAATTGAAGAAAATGCGCCTAGTGTTATTTGTAAGTATTTATTAAATCTTGCAAGTGATTTTAATACTTTCTATGGTTTAGAAAAGATTAATAATGAAGATGAAGTTATAAGAAACACTAATTTAAAACTTCTAAAATCAATAAAGATAGTATTAGAAGAAGGATTAAGATTGATTGATATTAATCCACTAGAAAGAATGTAATTATGGAAAAAAAGAAAAATAGGATCTGGCTTAATTTAATTGTTGTAGGTTTAATATTTGTTATAATGCTTGTCATTATACTTGTTAATAATGATGCATCACAAATATTTAAAGCTATAGGTGAAGCTGATGTAAAATACATTTTAATAGCTTTAGCATTTATATTAAGTTTTATTCTTTTTACGGCATTTTCTCTTATGCAATTAGTAAGATTAAAGAAAAAAATAAATGTCTTTGATTCCTTTAATATTGCTAATCTAGCAAACTTTTATAATGGTATAACACCATTTGCATCTGGTGGACAGCCATTTCAAGTTTATTATTATACAAAAGTAAATGTTAAAACTGATGAATCAACATCTGTTTTAATGATGAATTTCATAATTCATCAGTTTGTATCGGTAATACTTAGTGTTATCGCAATATGCCTATATTATGATAATTTGATCACTAATAGTAATACAGCTTTTAGAGTAGCCGTATGGATTGGTTTAAGTATTAATCTAATAATTTTATTATTATTAATATTTGTATCTTTCTCTAAAACTGTTAAGAAGTTTTTCATGTGGTTAATAAAAATAGTATTTTCTATTAAGTTTTTAAGAAAGAAAAGAGAAGAAATGGTTCAAAGAACTAATGATTATTTTGATAAATCGCAAGATTCATTTAAAGAACTATTCCATCATATTCCTACCCTTTTGCTTTCTGTATTATATAAAGTAATTGCTTTAATAAGTTATTTTATAGTTCCTTATTTTATTTTCAAGGGATTACATGTAGAAGTTAAATCAAGTGAAATAGGATTTATTATTTGGATGACAGCATTTGCTTATGTTATTATGTCCTTTATGCCTACCCCAGGATCATCTGGTGGAGCTGAATGGGCATTTAAGGAAGTATTTGCAACATCATTTGTTGGTGTTACATCATCCATTACCGCAAGTGCTATACTATTATGGAGATTTTTCACATACTATTTGGTTATGATTTTAGGTGCTATTAGCGCTATATGTGTAAAAAGAAGAAAGGAAGATGAAGAGATATGCGAATTGGAATCTTCACAGACAGCTACGTCCCACAAGTCAACGGAGTAAGTGTAAGCTGTATGAACCTTTATAAAGGTTTAACAATGCTAGGTAATGATGTATATGTCATTACTACAGATCATAGAGATAAAACAGATGCGGCTGATACGCATATTATACGTTTAGAAGGATTTGATGTGCCACTTAAAAACTTTGATGGCTTTCAATTAGTTCCTGCCGCAAACAAATATTATAGATTAATTAAAGATATGAACTTAGATATTATACATGTTCATACAGAATTTTCTATAGGTAGATTTGGTATTAGATGTGCTAAAAAGTATAAAATACCTTATGTATATACAATGCATACTATGTATGAAGATTATATGCATTTTGTTATTAAATATGGTAAGTTTTTACTTAAAAAGCCTTATTTACAATATGTAGAAACTTTAATGCGTTGGATATGTAAAAAAGCAAATGCCATAGTTATTCCTCATGAAAAAGTTATGGATATGTTTATTAGATATGATTTATCAAAGGATAATAAAATACATATTATACCTACAGGAATTGATTTAGATAAGTTCTATAGAAAAAGATATAGTGAAGAAGAAATAACTGCATTAAAAGAGTCTTTAGGCTTAAAAGATGAATTTGTAATATTATCTGTAGGTCGTGTAGCTTTTGAAAAATCTATTGATGTAATGATAAAAGAATATAATAAATTTGCACGTAATGTTAATGCGAAATTTGTTATAGTAGGTGATGGACCTGCGAAAGAATCATTAGTAAAGCTAGTTCATGAACTAGATCTAGAAAAATATGTAATATTTACTGGTATGGTTCCTTATGCAAATATTGGCTTATATTATATGATTGGAGATATTTTTGTTAATGCAAGTGTTACTGAAACACAAGGCTTAACATATATAGAAGCACTATCAAGTAATTTACCTATAGTTGTTAGATATGATAAAAACTTAGATGGTTTAATTACTGATAGAGAAAATGGATTATTCTATAATAATCCTGATGAATTTAAAGATAAGGTAATTGAATTAATAAATGATAAAAAATTATTAATGCATCTAAAAGAAAATGCATATAAGACAGCAAAGGTATACTCAAAACAAAATTATGCAGAGACAATTAATAATTTATATAAAAATATTCTAAATGATAAAAAGTAGGCGATTTTTATGAAAATTGTTATAATCGGTGCTGGTAAGATTAGTAGTGCGATTATAAAGCATGCGACCGCTGAGGGCCATGAAGTTACTGTTGTTGATAGTAATGCAGAAGTTATTCAAAGTATAGTTGATAGCTATGACTGCATGGGTTTAGTTGGTAATGGACTAATTAATGAAATGTTAATAGAAGCAGGTGCAAATAAAGCAGATGTAGTTATTGCAGCTACTCGTAGTGATGAAACTAATATGTTAGCATGTTTCTTTGCTAAAAAGATGGGTGCTAAATCAACTATTGCTAGAGTTAGAAATTATGAATATTCTAAACAATTGTTAATGCTAAAAGGTACTTTAGGTATTACAATGACTATTAACCCAGAGCTTGAAAGTGCTAGAGAAATAGCTAGAATTATGAACTTCCCTAATGCTTTAAAAATTGAATCATTTGGACAAGGTAATGTCGATTTGGTAGAATTCTTTGTTCCAGAAAATTCACCATTAGTTGGTCAAACATTGTATGAATTAAACAAGAAAAACCACCTAAATGTTTTAGTGTGTGCAATTGAGCGTGCTGAAGAAGTATTTATTCCTAAAGGACAATTTAAAATACAAGAGCGAGATAGAATACATATTATATGTGAAAGAAATGAATCTCGCAGATTCATGACTAAATTAGGTTTCTTCCAATCAAGATTAAAAAATGTATTAATTATTGGTGGTGGAGGAATAACAGTTTATCTTGCAGAAGAATTACTTAAAAATAATTTTGATGTAAAAATAATTGAGGCAAATAAAGATAAATGTGATGAATTATCTATTACCCTTCCAAAAGCAACTATTATTCATGGTGATGGTACAGATCAAAGAGTATTAGATGAAGAAGGAATAGATAATACTGATGCGATTATTTGCCTAACAGGTAATGATGAAGAAAATATTATCTTAAGCTTATATGCACATAAAAAGAAAGTAACTAAAATAATTACTAAAATTAATAAAGTTAGTTATGGTGAACTTATGGCTTCAGTTGATATGGCTAGTATAATATATCCTAAAGAAATTACAGCTAATCAAATATTAAGCTATATAAGAGCAATATCTAATAGTAGAGGTAGCCAAATAAAAAGATTATATAAGCTTATGAATGATCAAATAGAAGTATTAGAATTTGAAGCGAGTGAAAATTCTAAAATACTAAATACACCACTTAAAGATTTAAAAATAAAGAGTAATATATTAATTGGTGGAATTATTAGAAACAATGAATATATACTTCCAATTGGTTCTACAGTTATAAACGATAAAGATAGAGTTATTATTGTAACAAATAATACTACAATTAAAGATATGGATGATATATTAATCTAATATGAATTATTCATTAATTAGAAATATATTAGGTAAAATCATTTTGCTTCTAGCAATATTTATGATTTTACCAATCTTTATCGCTATATATTATAATGAACCAACTATTAATATAATTTCCTTCTTGATTCCAGGATTAAGTTTAGGCTTAATAGGATTTTTGATGAGCGTATTTAAGGCAAAAGATACAAAGATACTCGCAAGAGAGGGATTTGTTATTGTAGGATTATCTTGGATACTAATGAGTATATTTGGATGTATTCCTTTTATCGTATCAAAAGAAATACCTAATTTTTTTGATGCGTTTTTTGAAATAACTAGTGGTTTTACTACTACTGGATCAACCATTCTTAGTAGTGAAGCAATTGATTCAATGAGCCATTCAATGCTATTTTGGAGAAGTTTTTCACATTGGATTGGTGGTATGGGAATATTAGTATTTATTTTAGCTTTTATTCCTGAAAGTAAAGATGGTACAACTGTACATATTTTACGTGCAGAATCTACAGGACCATCTGTAGGTAAACTAGTTAGTAAGATGCAAGTAACTACTCGTATATTATATTTAATTTATATGGGCTTATCTATAGTTATGTTTATAACATTACTAATTTTACCTGATGAAAAGATGGGTGTATTTGATAGTTTGATTACAACATTTGGTACTGCAGGTACTGGTGGATTTTCTAATCATGGATTATCTATTGGTTTTTATAGTTCAGCAGTACAATATACAGTAGGTATATTTATGGTACTTTTTGGAGTAAATTTTACATTTTATTATTTACTTCTTACAGGACATTTAAAAGAAGCATTTAAAAATGAAGAAGTAATATGGTACTTTGGCTTTGTAATATTATTTACAATAGTTATATTTGTTAATATATTAAATGTATATTCTACAACTGAAGAAGCATTCCGTCATGCATTCTTCCAAACCGCATCAATCATATCTACTACAGGATTTTCAACAACGAATTATGGCGTATGGCCGGCATTATCGCTATCAAGTATAATGTTTTTAACGCTTGTTGGATCTTGCGCAGGAAGTACCGCAGGTGGTATAAAGGTATCTAGATTTGCGATTATATCTAAACAAACATTTTTTGATATTGAAAAGATGACTAGTCCAAGAAAAATAAGAAAGCTTAGAATGAATAGGAAAGTAGTAGATGATAATATAATTAGTTCAGTAAAAACTTATTTATTAACGTATGCGATTATATTTGTTACATCAACTATTTTAATTTCAATATATAATCCTAGTATGGAAAATTTAGATCCACTAACTTCATTTTCATCATCTCTAACCTGCTTAGGTAATGTAGGACCAGGCTTAGGAATAGTTGGACCTGTTGGTAATTTTAGTGGGTATTCATATTTTTCTAAAATGGTATTATCTATTGAAATGATGATGGGACGTTTAGAGTTATTCCCAATACTTATATTATTTAATCCTCAAACATGGAAAAAGAGGATATAGGAGGTAATATTTATGAATTATGATATTATTATTATAGGTGCTGGACCTGGTGGTATATTTAGTGCTTATGAATTATTAAAATTAAATTCTAATATTAAAATTGCGATTTTTGAAGAAGGTAATCCTCTAGAAAAAAGAAAATGTCCAATTGATGGAGTTAAAGTAAAATCATGTATACACTGCCCTACATGTGCTATAATGAATGGCTTTGGAGGAGCTGGAGCATTTAGTGATGGTAAATATAATATAACTAATCAATTTGGTGGAAATTTATGTGATTATATAGGTAAAAAAGAAGCCATAGAATTAATGGAATATGTTGATTCTATTAATATGAAATATGGTGGAGAAGGCACTAAATTATATACTACCGCTGATTCTGAATTTAAAAAGATATGTCTACAAAATAAGCTTCATTTACTTGATGCTTCAGTTAGACACTTAGGTACAGATAAAAACTATATCGTATTATCTAACTTATATAATATTTTAAATCAAAAAGTATCATTCTATTTTAAAACTCCAGTATTAACAGTAGAAAAGATAGATGATGGATATAAAGTAATAACAAAGGATAATGAATACACTTGTAAGAAGTGTATTATATCAGTAGGTAGAAGCGGATCTAAATGGATGCAAGAAACTTGTAAAACTCTAGGTATTAAAACACATTCTAATAGAGTTGATTTAGGGGTTAGAGTAGAATTACCTGCGGATGTATTTAGCCATTTAACTGATAAATTATATGAAAGTAAAATAGTATATAGAACTGAAAAATATGGTGATTTAGTTAGAACATTCTGTATGAATCCTTATGGTGCTGTAGTAAATGAAAATACTAATGGTATTATTACTGTTAATGGGCATTCTTATGAAGATAAATCTAAACATACATCTAATACAAACTTTGCACTATTAGTTTCTAAGCATTTTACTGAACCATTTGATGATTCAAATGCATATGCTGAAAATATTGCGAAATTATCTAATATGTTAGGTGGAGGAGTAATTGTACAAAGATTTGGTGATTTAATTAGAGGAAGACGTTCTAATACTGATAGAATTAATGATAGCTTTGTAATACCTACATTATCCGCTACTCCAGGAGACTTATCACTAGTAATCCCAAAAAGAATACTTGATGGTATTATTGAAATGATTTATGCACTAGATAAGATAGCTCCAGGTACAGCAAATGATGACACACTACTTTATGGTGTAGAAGTTAAGTTTTATAATATGACAGTAGAACTTGATAATAACCTAGAGACATGTTATAAAGGCTTATATGTTATAGGTGATGGCTCAGGTGTAACCCATTCATTAAGCCATGCTTCAGCAAGTGGTGTATTTGTAGCTAGAAAAATTGCTTCAGAAATCTAAAAAAGGGCTTATTTAGCCCTTAATATGCCTGGTTAGTTAAATGGATATAACAAGTCCCTCCTAAGGATTAGTTGTAGGTTCGATTCCTACACTGGGTGCCACTTTCAAAAAGAGACATACGTTTTTGTATGTTTTTTTATTATTATAAAAAATGTGTGCTATAATCGATTATAGAATAGATAAGATATGTATATTCATAACGAAAGGAATGATAATATGAAAAAAATATTCATAAGCATAGGATTGTTATTTGCATTAACAGGATGTGGAAAAGAAAAGAAAACAGAAAAAACTGCTGATATTACAATTCAACCTATTGCAATAAAATATACGTTTGAGGATGCAATTAAGCATTCTAATTTCATTTGCACTGGCACATTAAAATCGAAAAAAACTGGTACTAATATTTTGGATAACAATGATAAAATGTCTGCTGATACTAGAGCCAATTACACTATTTTTACATTCAATGTAACTTCAACACTTTATGACTCATATGGATTGAATAAAACTGAAATCAATGTATATACAGAAAGAAATATAAGTTTTGAATCGAATAAAGAATATTTTTTACCTGTTTCATTAGTGGATTATGCATATTTTGTGGAAGATATATTTACTATTCCAGGAGTGCTAGTTTTATCGTTTACCGATACAACTAAAAATAGAATAAATGAAACTGATGAAGTAGTAACTAAAAATGGTATAAATTATAGTAAAACATTTAACAAAGATGATCTACTTAGTTATGTCTCAACTTTAGATAAAGGAGTATTAAACCATTATACAAAAGAAACTAATAAGGAAAAAATAGTTAACAATTCTCCTATAATTTTAAAAATCAAGATTGGAGATTTAGCGTATACTCGTGATACTGATTATGCAAAATGTGAAACATTTGTAGTTGAAATATTAGATGTTTTAAAGGGCAAACAAATTGAAACTAGTGATGATATAAAAATAGAATTTGTAAAAGGATCTGTTAAAAAAGGCGATATAATATATGTTGGAGTCGAGGCAGTTGGCGGAATGGTTATTGATGATGGAACATTCTATGGCTTAATTTCAACTACTTTTTTATCAGAGAGCGATATAAATAATTAAAGATTAAGGACTAATGATATAATTAGTCCTTTTTCTTCAAAAGTGAAAATATAAATTATTACCTGGTAGTATCCTATGTTTTATTCCTGTATTTATTCCCCAAAAATAATAGAAAAATAACGTAAAATATAAAAGAAATTTATAAATATAAAAGGAATTGGAAAAAAATTGCTTAATTGCACAAAATATGGTAATAATCCTCCACTATTAAACATTCTCCTAAGGATTAGTTGTAGGTTCGATTCCTACACTTGGTGCCATTTTAATACGCAATAGTTCGTATTTTTTATTATGATGTATGTTGTAAAACAACGCAAAATAATAAATAAATGCGAAAAAAAGCAACAATTTAATTGATTTACTTACTAACGTAATTATTATATTTAAAACAATGTTAATAAAAAACGTCGATTATACTCGACAAAAATATGCAAATATTGTATAATATACTCGACAGGAGTGATATTGATGAATAAAGATTTACTTAAAAAAATAATTTATGATCAGCATCAAGTTATAAAGGATGCTGTTATTGTAGATAGAGATATTGAATTAGAAAAAAATGTTAATTATGTATTAGTTGGGTTAAGAAGAGCAGGCAAAACAACAATGCTGTATAAACGCGTTCAAGATTTGATTAAAGAGGGGATTGAATGGAATCAAATTATATATATTAACTTTGATGATGAAAGATTAATTGATTTTAAATTAAGTGACTTTGATGATATCTTGCTTGTCGCAGAAGAAATGTCTTCTAAAAAACATTATTTCTATTTTGATGAAATTCAAAATGTTGATGATTGGGAAAAATTTGCAATAAGAGTTGCAAACCAAGGATATAAAGTAGACATAACTGGAAGCAATGCAAAAATGTTATCTAAAGAAGTAGAGGCAAAACTTGGAGGAAGATACATTTCTAAAGAGATATTACCGTATTCTTTTATAGAATATCTTAGAGCATATAATATTAATTCTAGTGCTTATTCAACAAAAGAAATTGCAATAATAAACAATCTATTAGAACAGTATTTTCTTTTTGGTGGATTTCCCGCTTCAATTGATTTTAAAAATAAAAGAGAATATGTTTCTAATGTCTATCAAAAAGTATTATATGGAGATATAATTACTCATAATAAAGTTAGAAGCGAAAATGGAATGAAACTATTGATAAAAAAGATTTCAGAATCGGTTATGCAAGATATATCATATACAAAACTTCAAAATGTTATTACTGGAATAGGATATAAGATTTCAAAGGATGTAATAATTGATTATTGTGGCTACATAAAGGATTCTTTTTTGCTGTTTTCAATTGAAAACTATTATGCATCATTTATAGATAAAAATAGTAATCCTAAATACTATTTTAGAGATAATGGAGTTTTAAATTTATTTATTGATGGAAAGAAAACAGCATTGCTAGAAAATATTGTAGCAATAAATCTATATAGAAATAATAATGAGTTTTATTATTTGAAGGGTAATAAAGTAGACATAGACTTTTATATTCCTTCTAAAAATACTTTAATTCAAGTAGCTTATTCATTAGAAAATCAAGAAACATATGATAGAGAAGTTAATAATCTCGTTGAATATGCAAAAAACTCAAATGATGAATTGAAACTTTTCATTGTAACTTATGATGAAAAACGAACAATTGAATTAGAAGGAAAAAAAATAGAAGTTATTCCTCTTAAAGAATTTCTTTTGTTTAAATAATTATGATATAATGAGGTGATGATATTATGAAAAAAATAAAAAGATTTCTATTGATTTTTGTTTTTATAGTCGCTTTAAGTGCTATATTTATTACATCAGGATGTTCCAAAAAGAAGATTCATAAATATAGTGATAAAATATCAACAACAAACATATCATCAATAGAGTATAAAATCGATTTAGAACATAAGTATGATAGATCGTATGATGAATCATATTATAGGACATTAACAGAAGATGAACAAACTAAATTTATTAATTCTATAAACGATGATAATTTAAAATATGAATACTGGGGAAAAACAAGCGAATATAAAGGAATATATTATAATACCTTTATAATCCATTATAATGATGGTAGTAAGACTAACTTAGATGAACACCATATTGAAATTATA
>JAEEGL012675595.1_pt1 | contig 17421 bp, 10 predicted proteins | sample 9134231 | NCBI WGS metagenome assembly JAEEGL01 (sample SAMN16246548, study PRJNA631951) | gut metagenome | biome: gut microbiome; feature: rumen; material: fiber-attached | host: Bos | place: Iran: Karaj | collected 2018-10
ACCCAAGGTAAGCAGCAGACAAGTGGTGAAAGAAAAGACAGACTTTATCATATCATCATATAAGGTCCCGCCCCGTCTTACTGCTCAAGCCGTCCAGCGGGCACGGTTTCATCGGGCACAACGGGTGCCGTGGGCTTTACGCCATCTGGTTGTTCAATCATCCGAACAGCCCTCATCACGATATCGTTGTGTTCGTTGATAATCTGATAGTATTCGCTCATATCCCAGAGGTCGCGGGCCACAAGGGCTTTCAACTGCGGGCACAGATAGGCGAGGGTGCGCTGCAACTCATCGTCATCCTTTGGCTCTAAGCCCTGTTTTTTCGCCTCTGAGAGGATCTCTTCCACCACGTGGTAAGGTATCTGATAATCGTTGCGGAAGTCGTCAAATGCCTTGTATTGGCGTTTGAGCGCCTTTCGTTCCTTGTCGATATATTTCAGATTGGTGTTCACGATGAGGTTCTTCGCTGCCAATTTGCGGTGGAAGCGTGTGTATTTGGTCGTATCGAGAGGCACAAACACGTCGGGCATGATACCGCCGCCGCCATAAACCGTGCGGTGCAGGCGCAGCGTCTCATATTTGAGCGAGTCGGCGAAATGGATGCTGTCGGGGTTGGTCAGTTCACCATGTTTGAGCCGGTATTCGAAATCCTGCTCATATTCTTTCAGGTCGCCTTTCTTGTAGGGTTTCTGGATACAGCGGCCCGAAGGCGTGAAATAGTGGGCGATGGTAAGGCGTATGAGCGAGCCGTCGTCGAACTCGATGGGACGTTGCACCAATCCCTTGCCGAACGAGCGCCGTCCGATGATGGTGCCACGGTCTTGGTCTTGGAGTGCTCCAGAGAGGATTTCAGATGCCGAAGCAGAGAATTCATTGACCAGCACGTACACCTTCACGTTTTTCAGTCTTCCTCTACCGTCGGCCTTGTATTCGCGTTTCGGACTGGAACGGCCCTCGGTATAGACGATGAGGTCGGAGCGCTGCAGAAACTCGTTGGCCATGGTGACGGCCGTCTGCAGATATCCGCCGCCGTTGTCTTGCAGGTCGATGAGGAGTGTGTGCATCTGTTGCTGCTCGAATTTTTTCACGGCCTCCATGAACTCATCGTACGTGGTGGCGCTGAAATTGTCGATGCGCACATATCCCACGCCCGGACGGATCATATACGCCGCCTGCAGTGAGTGAACGGGTATCTTGTCGCGTGTGACGGTGAAGTAGAGCGGTTTGTTGACCCCTCTTCTCACGATGCCCAGTTTCACCTTCGTGCCTTTGGGTCCTCTCAGCCGTTTCATGATATCGTCGCGTCCCATTTTCACGCCTGCGATGGCGGTGTCGTTGACCGTGACGATGCGGTCGCCCCCCACGATGCCCACCTTCTCCGACGGACCGTTGGTGACAGGTTGTATGACGAGCAGTGTGTCGTCAATCATATTGAATTGCACCCCGATGCCCTCAAAATTACCGTTCAGCGGTTCGGTAAGCGCTTTAGCCTCCTTGGCGGTAGAGTAGGAGGAATGTGGGTCGAGTTTCTCGAGCATGCCCCGTATGGCATCCTCAACCATTTTCTCCTCATCCACCTGGTCCACATAGAGGTTTTTGATGGCCATCTCGGCGCCTCTGAATTTCGACATTGGTGTCTCGGCACTGAGAACAAACTGTGCCTGTGCAGAGAGTGTGGCTATAAATATCAGCAGGGTAGAAATGATATATTTTTTCATTGTTCAATCTTCTTCGGGTCTGTCTTCCTCGATGACGAGGTTATCGATGATGAAGTTTTGTCGCTCCATGGTGTTTTTGCCCATGTAGTACTCGAGCAGTTTCTGCACTTGGTCGGTCTTGTGCAGTGTCACCTGTTCAAGTCGGATATCGGGACCGATGAAATGTACGAACTCATCGGGTGAGATTTCGCCGAGACCTTTGAATCGTGTGATTTCAGGGTCTGGACCGAGGTCCTGTATGGCGTTGAGGCGTTCCTCCTCACTGTAGCAGTAGCGTGTGATGAAGTCAGCACCCTTCTTTCCGCTTTTCGTCTGTCCTTGTTTCTCGTCTTCGTCAGCAATCACCTTTTTATTTTTGATTTTCGTGCGTTTGTTGCGCACACGGAAGAGCGGTGTCTGCAGCACATAGACATGACCTTTCTTGATGAGGTCGGGGAAGAACTGCAAGAAGAACGTGATGATGAGCAGTCGGATGTGCATGCCGTCGACATCCGCATCGGTGGCCACAATCACCTTATTGTAGCGCAGCGTGTCGAGTCCGTCCTCAATGTCGAGTGCCGCTTGCAACAGGTTGAACTCCTCGTTTTCATACACCACTTTCTTGGTCAGTCCAAACGAGTTGAGCGGTTTGCCTCGCAGCGAGAAAACCGCCTGCGTGTTGACATCGCGGCTCTTGGTGATGCTTCCACTGGCCGAATCGCCCTCCGTGATGAAGATGCAGCTCTCCTCTTTCCTGTCGTTCTTGGTGTCGGAGTAGTGGATGCGGCAGTCGCGCAGTTTCCTGTTGTGCAGGTTGGCCTTTTTCGCCCGTTCGCGTGCCAGTTTGGTCACACCCGCCATCGCTTTCCGTTCCTTCTCGCTTTCCAGAATTTTCTGGAGCATCACCTCCGCCACGTCGCTGTTTTTATGCAGGTAGTTATCCACATGCTGCTTGATGAAGTCGCCCACATATTTGTTGATGGACACCCCGTCGGGACTCATGGTGAGCGAACCGAGCTTGATTTTCGTCTGACTCTCAAACATCGGTTCCTCCACGTTGATGGCGATGGCAGCCACCAGACCGTTGCGTATGTCGCCGTATTCCAGGTTTTTGCCCGAGAATTCCTTGATGGTCTTGGCAATATGCTCTTTAAAGGCACTTTGGTGCGTGCCTCCCTGCGTGGTGTGTTGTCCGTTGACGAACGAGTGGTATTCCTCGCCGTATTGGTTGGTGTGTGTGAAGGCGATTTCGATGTCTTCGCCCTTGACGTGGATGATAGGGTAGATGCCCTCGGTGGTCATCGTGTCGTTGAGCAGGTCTTCCAGTCCGTTGCGGCTGAGGATGCGCCGTCCGTTGAACATGATGGTGAGTCCGGTGTTCAAATAGGTGTAGTTGCGCAACATCGTCTCCACGATATCGTCATGGAAACGGTAGTTCTTGAACATCGTGTTGTCGGGTTCGAAGAAGATGTAGGTGCCAGTCTCATCATCGGTCTTCTCCGTGACGTCAGTTTTCAGTTGGCCGCATTCGAAGGTGGCCCGTCTCACCATGCCGTCGCGGTATGAGCGCACCTCAAAATGACTGCTCAGTGCGTTGACGGCCTTCACACCCACGCCGTTGAGTCCCACGCTCTTTTTGAAAGCCTTGGAGTCGTATTTGCCACCAGTGTTGAGCACGTTGACTGCCTCGATGAGCTTGCCCTGCGGTATGCCGCGTCCGTAGTCGCGCACGCTCACGCGCAAGTTGTCGGTGATGTCTATCTCGATACGTTTGCCGGCATTCATCTTAAACTCGTCGATGGAGTTGTCGATCACCTCTTTGAGCAGCACGTAGATGCCGTCTTCAGGCAGATTGCCGTCGCCCAGACGTCCGATGTACATACCCGGTCGTGTGCGCACGTGTTCCATATCCGACAGGTGCCGGATGTTATCGTCTATATATTCAGGTGTCTGTATATTGTTGATATCGTCCATTCAATTAAAAGTAAAAGAGTAAAGAAGTAAAAAAGTAAAAAAGAGTAAAAAAGTAAAAGAGTTTTCGTGAGTATGGACACGGCGTGCCGCGCCCGTAAGCATGGTGCTCATCTCCTTTGGCGGACGCGGTTGCCGCGTCCCAACTTGGTAATCACAAAGTTCGATATGCAAAGTTCGATGTGCAAAGTAAAGAAATACTCCATTTGTAGAGTAGTCTCTTACCTCTTACCCCTAACTTCTTACCTCAAGGCTTTTCTTATAACATCTGCGCCGTTTGTGGCATTCGTGGTCCAGATATTGCCATTGGCTTTGCACCTTGTTGTTCGTTTCCATCTCCACGTGCGTCTCCCCCCATTTGATGCCGGCGGCATAGAAACGTGGGATGAGGTCGTAGAAGAGCAGGGCGTTCGCCCCCTTCTTCCTGTATTCCGGCAGCACGCCGATGAGCAACAGGTCCACGATGTCGGTCTTATGGAATTTCAGTGCCCGGAGCACATGCCACCATCCGAAGGGCCACAGACGTCCCTTGTGGCATTTCTGAAGTGCCCGTGTGAGTGAGGGGATGCACACACCGGCGCCCACCAGTCGGTTGTTGTCGTTGCCGTCCTCGATGAGTGTCACCCAGTCGAGGTCGAGTACCGGCATGTATGATTTCACGTATTGCTCTATCTGGTAGTCGCTCAGTTCAGAGTACTCGTAGAGGTCTTTCATTGCCTCGTTGAGCATGTGGAACAGTCTCCGTCCGTAGTCCTCTTTTCCGAAGATATCCTGTTTGGTGAGTTTTTTCACTTTCAGGTTATAACGTTTCTGTACCAGTTCAGCCACTTTGGCGAATTTCTCGGGAATCTTCTCCGGCACGAAGAGTTTATACTCCACGTAGTCGTTGTCTTTCTCGAACCCGCCCAGCTCTTCTATATTCTTCTGGTAGTAGGGGTAGTTATAGCTGGTGGCCATGGTGCCGAGTTGGTCGAAGCCCTCGATGAGCAATCCCTCCGGATCCATGTCGGTGAACCCCAGCGGTCCCACGATTTCCTTCATGCCTTTACTCCGTCCGTATTCTTCCACGGCATTGATGAGCGCACGTGTCACCTCTACGTCGTCAATCATATCAATCCATCCAAACCTGACCTGTTCGTGTCCCCACCGGTTGTTGGCTTTGTGGTTGATAATGGCCGCCACACGTCCTACCAGCCGTCCGTCTTTGTAAGCCAGATAGTATTCGGCCTCGCAGAACTCGAAGGCGGGGTTTTTGTCTTTTGAGAACGTGTTTTTTTCGTCCATGTAGAGGTTGGGCGCGTCGAATTTGTCGCCCTTATAGAGTTCATAGTGAAGTTCTATGAAATGCTTGAGATCTTTTTTCGTCTCAACTTTTTTTATTTCTACAGACATGCTTCTGAGTTTATTGGTTATTCCTTGGCATTTGCTTCAGGGTATGTCAAACAGGTGTGAGACACATGCCCACACTCGTTCAAGTTGCAAAGGTAAGCAATAAATCTGTTATTAGCAAGATTATTTGCAAAAATCACACCTTTTTTACCTATCTTCCTGCTGTTTCCCTGGCATAGACGAAAGAAAGGCACGGTGTTTTTGTGATACCGCGCCTTCCAACTATGTATTAACCTAAGTGTATGAATGAAAACAATCTTTTTTTACTGAACATTCACAGGCAGATTCTTCAGCCCTTTCATCTCATCTTTCGTAGCCTCGATGATGCTGATGGCATAGCCGCCACCTGATGCCGCAGTCAGACGCAGGGCCGACTTGGCTGTCACAATGCCTTTTTTGATGACATAGGTCTGTGGATTGGTCTTGTAATGAGTATCCTTAGCATCGGCATAGACCGTGGCAATGTATTTTTTGCCCGGATCGAGGAACGAGAGTTTCAGTGTCGAGGTGTGCCCGTGCTCGCTGGCTGTACAACCGACGAACCAGTTGCCTGTGCCCTTTGCTTTGCGGGCAGCCACGATATAACGTCCCGGTTCAGCCTCCAAGTAGCGGGATTCGTCCCAGTCGACAGCCACGTCCTTGATGAACTGAAAAGCATCCAGGTGTTCCTCATAGTGTTCAATCATATCGGCCGCCATCTGCAACGGACTGTACATGGTGACATAGAGTGCCAATTGCCGGGCCAGCGTAGAATTGACATGATTGGGGTTGTTAGGGTTGTTCTTGCTCATGTCCATCTCAAAGATACCCGGTGTATAGTCCATAGGACCGCCTTGTAAACGGGTGAAAGGGAGGATGGTGGTGTGGAAAGGTTTGCTGCCGTTGGTGGCTTCATACTCAGTGCCACGGGCAGCCTCGTTGCCAATTAGGTTTGGCCATGTTCGACACAGTCCTGTGGGGCGCACCGCCTCGTGGGCGTTTACCATGATGTGGTGTTTTGCGGCCTGCTTGATGGCATAAAGATAGTGGTTGTTCATCCACTGTCCATAATGGTGCTCGCCCCGAGGGATGATGTTGCCCACGTAGCCGCTTTTTACAGCAGTATAACCGTACTTGTTCATTAACTGATAGGCGGCTTCCATGTGGCGCTCATAGTTGCGGATAGAAGCCGATGTCTCGTGATGCATTTGCAGACGTACACCCTTGGCGTGTGCATAGTCGTTCAGAGCCTTGATGTCGAAGTCGGGGTAGGGTGTTTGGAAATCGAACACATAGTCTTTCGACATGCCAAACCAGTCTTCCCAACCGACGTTCCATCCCTCTACCAGCACTTGGTCGAATCCGTGTTTGGCAGCAAAGTCGATATATCGGCGCACGTTTTCATTATTGGCTGCATGTAGTCCGTGGGGCTTCACAGTGGAATAATCGAGGTTGTCGAGCTGGATGGAAGGCAGTTCATTGGTATATGACCACTGTTTCTTGCCGTTGATCATCTCCCACCACACACCGATATACTTCACGGGCTTGATCCAACTCGTATCCTCCAGTTGGCATGGCTCGTTGAGGTTCAGAATCAGGTTTGACGAGAGAATATCTCGGGCATCATTGCTGACCATCACTGTTCGCCATGGTGACGTGCAGGGTGCCTGTAGATAGCCATTCTTCCCTTGTGCATCAGGTGTGAGCCATGATTCGAATACCAAATTCTTATCATCGAGATTCAAGTGCATACAACTGTAGTCTATCAATGCGGCTTCGTGGATGTTGATGTAGAGGCCGTCTGCAGTCTTCATCTGGAGCGAGGTCTGTACACCCGTCACAGAGAACGGAGTCTGCGAGGCATTGGGTGTGACGGCCTCACGCATGTGGCTGCGGATTTCCGAGAGCCGCGTCTCCATATAGTCATACTCCTGCGTATCGTAGTCACCGGGAATCCACCAAGCCGTATGGTCGCCCGTCATGGCAAACTGGGTATGCTCTTCTTTGATGACGAAATAGACCAGGTTTCTCTGGGTGGGGAACTCATAGCGCAGGCCGATACCCTCGTCATAGACACGGAAACGGATGTTCATCAAGCGTGCGGTCTTTGGCTGCTCCAGTTTCACCAGCAGTTCGTTGTAGTGGTTGCGGATGTCGCGTGTCTCTCCCCAAACAGGTTGCCATGTTTCATCGAAGGAACAGGTCTCTGTACCTGTCAGGCTGAAACCCTCCATCAGGTTTTCCTGTCTGTCGAGTTCAAGTCCGAGTTTTGAGGTCTTGATAACCTCACGGCCTTGGTATGTCAATTGATAGACAGGCGTACCCTGTGCGTTCAGTTCCACGTTCAGCACGATGTTCCCGTTGGGTGATTTCTGTTCGATGGCATTTGCTGTCAATGTCATCGCCATGGCCATCGCGGCGATAATTATCTTTTTCATAAACGTCATTCTCTTTTTTTATTTCGTTAGTCTCACAACTTTACAACCGTGCGCAGGAATGGTCGCGACGAGACTATTTGTCGCTCCCTCATCAGTATGGCTCCACAGGTCGCGCACCTTCCACGTTCCGTTGATACCTAACTGCGAGAAGTCGGCGCTCAATGTGGCTTGAGCGTCGCTGCGGTTGAAGAGCGCCACCACATGGCTGCCATCGCTCATTTGGCCGTACCAGGTCTCGCTTTGTTGCCCCAGTTGGTTACTGAGCGGCTGTCCTACAAAGCCATCCTGTCGCAGTGCCAGTAATTCGCTGTTCGTGTAGAACTGCAGGTTGCTGCCAATGGTCTGCGGCTGGTCGGCCACGGCCACGGGACCGCCGGTCATGATTTGCAGGGTGACAGCAGTCTGGCGCTCGGCATCGGTGTCGTATTTGTTCAGTCGCAGGAAATCACCGTCGAGGATGACCTTGTTTCGGCCTGTGATATGAGCCCAGTAATTGAATCCGTCGAATTGGTTCATGCAGTTGGGCCACGACGTATAGGAGCGTCCTTTGTCGTGAGCTGAGGTGTGATACCAGCCGCCATTGCCGGTGTCGGCCACGACACGCACCATGTTGCCATAGCGGGCTTCTACCTCGGCATCATTGTTTAGATGAGGCATGACGAGTGAAGTGAAGATGCCGTACTTTTTGGCTGACTGCGCGATGTAGGCCAGTGCACGGGCGTAAGCCTCGCGTCCATAGCCTCGTCCCACAATGCCACTGCCGCGGTCGCGTCCGTCCTCGTACCATGAGAGGAAGTCCATGCGTATGAAACTGACCCCCAACTCCTTATAGTGGCGGAAGAAACCGTCGATGTATTCCTGTGCGCCTTCCTTCGTACTCACAATCCATGTGAACCACTGGTCTTGTGATTGCGGGTTCTGCACGGGCGTGCTGTCGTCGGCAAGCAGTTGGCCGAATGTGCGGTTAGTGCCCTCGATGGGTGTGTCGAGCGGTCCGTGAATCCAAAGCGGGTTGTCGTAGATTCCCAGTTTTACGCCCTTGGCCTTACACTTTGCGGCTAAGTCTTTTAAAGGCATGGAGCCATAATGGGTCATATAGCCCGATGCGTCTTTGGCCTGCATAGGCAGGAAGCCGTCGGTACACACCATATCGTAGCCAAAAGGTTTTAAGTCAGTGGCCACCCAATTGATGACCTCGTCCCACTGAGCCTCAGTGAAGTCCATGTCACTGCCACTGACTCCATTCTGTTCCAGCGTATAGGCATACTCATAGATACTCCAGTAGAGTGGGGCCTTCTGTCCGTCATGTATGCCCTCTACCACAGGCAGTTCGGGTAGTTCATACTTTGGCGGATAGCGCATTTCAATATCGTTGCTGCATGAGCAGCATAATGTGACAGCCAGTAGCGTGCCAGTCCATATAGCCATTGCTTTCATATTGCTTGTTTTGGGATGATTATAATGTTTCTACGCTGATAGTCCAATGTTCCAGGTCGAAGGTCAAGCGGTATTGTGCTTCTTCTTCCACTTTCCATTTATCGTCAGGCCCTGTGGTAAAGATGATGTCGGGACTCTCCACACCGGCTTTATTGATTTTGCAGTTACCAAATGTAGGACGGATGAAGGGTACGTCCCAACTGCCTGTTTGTGTGCAGGCCTTCAATTCACCCGATGTCAGTTTGCCCTCATAGACGAAGACGTACTGTGACTGTTTTGTGAGTTGTGTCGGTGCGTCGATGCTCCATCCATTGGGTGTGGCATCGCCTACGATATAGACGTTTTCGGCTTGCAACGGTTCTTTGACACTGAGGGCTTCTGCTGTGATGGTCCAATGTTCCAAGTCGAAAGTCAATCGATACTGTCCGGCTTCTGTCACTTGCCACTTGTCGTCAGGGTTGGTCGTAAAGGCGATCTCGGCATTCTCCACGCCGTTGAGACTGATTTTACAACCGCCGAAGGTGGGACGGATGAAGGGGACACCCCAGTCGCCCGTCTGTGTGCACGCTTTCAGTTCGCCTGTCACCAGTTCGCCCTCATAGACGAAGACGTACTTCGATTTCTTAGTGAGTTCAGTGGGTGCGTCGATGCTCCATCCATTGGGAGTAGCATCGCCCACGATGTAGAGCGCCTCGGCCTCAATCGGTTCTTTGTCGGGCTGGCTCACCTCGCCGAGATACTCAGCCTTGATGGTCCAGTGTTGCAAGTCGAAGGTCAGCCGGTAGTTGCCTGCGTCCTCCACTTTCCACTTATCATCGGGGTTGGCCGTATAGACAAAGTCGGCAGACTCCACACCATTCTTGTTGATTGGACAGTTGGCGTATGTGGGGCGAACAAACGGGACCCCCCAGTCACCTGACTGCGTGCAGGCTTTCAGTTCACCGGTATTCAACGTCCCTTCAAATACAAAAATGTACTGCGACTGTTTCGTGAGTTGTGTGGGCGCATCAATATTCCATCCAGTAGGTGTGGCATCGCCCACGATAAAGAGCGCTTCGGCCTCAATCGGTTCGATGACAGGAGCATCGAGTTCGCCTAAATACTCGGTTGACATCGTCCATTGGCGCAGATTGAACATCAGGCGGTATTTTCCCGCATCAGTGATGCGCCACTTGTCGTCGGGGTCGCCAGCATGCATGGCAAACTTAGCATCCAGGATGGCATTCTTTCCAATCTCCGTAGCATTCACCTGCGGTCGTATGAACGGGGCGTCCCAACTGCCAGTGGTCAAACAGAGTTTCAGTTCGCCTGTGTGCAACTCGCCTTCCCATCCGAACACCAGCGGGTCGGCATCAGTGGCCTGCAGGGGAGTGGGATTGCCGATGTCCCAGCCATTGGGTGTGGCGTCGCCCACCATATAGAGCGTTGTTGTCTTGATGGGCAATTCGCCCTCGATGATAATCAGGTCTTTCTCACCTTCGCAAGCCGCCAGACCTGCTGCCAGCACGATACCGGCTACGGCGGAAAACAAACGGTTCTGTTTCATATTCATTGTCAATTATCAATTGTCAATTATCAATTGTTATATCCAGGATTCTGTACCAGCTTGGGGTTGGCATTCAAGATGGGACGCATGATAGGGAAGATGCATGTATGGTCATCGGTGTCTGGGGTTTTATCCCACCATGTGCTACTGCTGAACTTGCCGAAACGGATGAGGTCGATGCGGCGACGGCTCTCAGCGAAGAACTCTCGTCCCCATTCATTGAGCATCTCCTGCATGTCGAGGTTGGCATTGCCCTCGGGGGCATAGAGTGCAGCCGTGAGTTTGTCGGAAGGATAATTGCGGCGGCGCACCGTGTTCAGCAGACGTGCAGCCTCAGCCTTTTTGCCTTGCCGCAGACGGCATTCCGCCAGCGAGTAGATGACCTCGGGCAGCCGGATTTCCGTGTAGTCGCTCTCCATTTGGTGGGCATCGTCATCGCTGTAGAATGGATATTTGGCAAAATGCCAGCCAGAATTGTGGTCGCCATCGCGCAGTGTGCTGCTCGAGGCCGTCAGCCAGCGGTTGGGGTCCAACGACTGGAATTTGCCTACGGCATCTCGGATATAGAGTTCATAGTCCACTTCGGGTGCCTTCACGCGTTTGGTCGCACCGTTCTCATCGGTATATTCCAAGTAGCCATAGAGGAACATGCCCTCGCGGGTGTTGTTGCCCAGGTTGCGATAGAGTTTCAAGCGTACATCACCATCATAATCGCGGAAACGTTGTATGGGCATCCCCAGCTCGTAGGTGTAGAGTTCGCCGTTGGGCGCATAACTGGGCGAGGCGGCATATTTGGTGTTGTGGTCGCCGGCCTTGCACTTCGAATCGTTGAAGTAATAGCGGGCGCGGGCAGGCGTTGTCCACCAGTAGGTGTCGCCCTGATAGTGCCAATAACTGTAGCCTGGAGCGGCAGGGAATCCGAAAATCACCTCGTCGCATAAGTCGTTGTTCCAGTCGAAAGCGGCATCCCAGCGGTCTGCCACCGCATATTTGCCGTATGTCCCGTTTACGATGTCTTGAGCGACGTTGGCACAGTCGTCGTAACGTTCTTCACCAATATAGACTTGGGCATTCAGATAGAGGCGTACCAGCAAGGCGGCGGCTCCAGCCTTTGTCCACTGCCCTTGGAGCGAACCGTTGCCTCCCATCGATGTCTTCTCTGCCAATAAGGGCAGACTCTCTTTCAGGTCGCTCTCAATGAGTTCGAAGATGACACGGGGCTCCACCTGTGTCTCGGTGTTCCGGCTCACATCGTTATAGCTCACGGCCAATGGCACATTGCGGAAACCGTCGAGGAGTCGCAGGTAAAACCAGGCACGCAGCACGCGGCATTGGGCTTTCAAGTTGTCGAACTCGGCTGCAGAGAAACCGAAGTTTGAGGCGTCGAGTTGTTCAAGGTCTTCGATGACGTAGTTACACTGCATGATGCCCTGGAAGCAGCCGTTCCACTCCGACTGTGCATCGCCGCCGTCCTCCACATTCCAATCGTGGTAGTGCAGACGCCGCCACTTGCCGCCATCGTCCCACCAACCGTCGCGGGTGGGTGTAATCAATTGATCGGCAGTGAGTTCGTTCAGCACGTGTCGGCTTTGAATGCTCCAGAAAGCATGTTCGAAAGGACGGAATGCAGCACGCACAACATCGTTCTTCGTGTTGTAGTAGTTTTGGGTTCCCACTTGGTCGTAGAGCGTTTCGTCCAGGTCGGTGCAGCTGGTGATGGCACAGAGTCCAAAGGCTGCAATCATGATATAATAGTGTATGGTTTTCATATGCTAATGATGGATTATGCGTGATGAAAAAGAATAATCAAAAACCAATTTGCAGACCGATAATGAATTGGCGCGTTGAGGGGAAATAGGTGCGCGAAGCTTGTGCTCCGGGTGTCAGTCCGTTCACCTGATAGGTCGAGGGGTCAACGCCGCTGAATTTCGTCAGTGTCAGCAGGTTCTTACCGGTGGCATAGACGCGAATACGGTCGATGAAGCGCCAGTTCTTCGGTAGGAACGTGTAGCCCAACGTCGCCATGTCGAGTTTCAGATAATCGCCCCGCTCCAAGAAATAGTCACAGACTACGGGGTTGGCCGAACCGGAAATGTCGAAATTCTTGTCGTAGGCTTTCTGCAGCCGGTTGCCGGTGAAGTTGCGGGTACCGTAGTAGAAGTCGTGGATATTGAAGATGTCGAAGAAGAACGCGCCACGGAAGAAGAGCGACAGGTCGAAGTTGCGATAGCGGAAAGAGTGTGTCATCGACATGGTGAACTTGGGCATGCCGTTGCCCACCTCCTGCCGGTCATCGTCGCCAGCTTGCGAGGCGCGAATCACATCACCATCCTTGTCGTAAACCAGCCACTCGCCGTCGGTTGTGTGTCCGGCATACTTCCACATGTAGAAGTTGCCAAGCGACTCACCCTTCTCAATGCGTTGCAGATTGTAGAAAGGATAGGGGTCTTCGGTGCCAGCCACGTCATAAAAGTCTTGTCCCACATACTCGGAGTTGCTGAAGTCAACAAACTTATTGTTCATGGTGGATCCCACCATGCTGATGTCGTAGCCGAAGTCTTTGGTGTTGACGGCACGGAAATTTAAATCAAACTCGAAACCGCTGTTTTTCATCGTTCCTACGTTGACGAATGTTTCGTCAAACAAATAGGGCGGCACGCTGACCTTGTAGTTACCTAGCAAGTCCTGTTGGCGGCGGCTGAAGAAGTTGAAAGAGCCATAGAGCCGACCGTTGAAAAAAGAGAAGTCGAGACCGATGTTCCAATTTTTTCCTTTCTCCCACTTCAGGTTGGGGTTGACATTCTTGGCGGGTCCCCACACTTGGAAATACTTGCCGTTATAGTAGTAATAGCCGAATCCCGTCATTGTGTTCAGCGACAGGTAACTACCAAAGTCCTGGTTGCCGGTGACACCGTAGTCGGCACGCAGTTTCAAGTCGTCAATCCATGTGAGGTCTTTCATGAAATTTTCCGATGAGATGCGCCAACCCACCGAAACGGCAGGGAAGTTACCCCATTTGTTGTCAGCGCCAAATTTCGAAGACCCTTCATGACGCAGCGAGGCTGTGAGCAGATACTTTCCGTCGTAGTCGTAGCTTACACGGCCTAAGAAGGCGATGAGTTTCGAGTCGTTCTTATAACTGCCCATGAGCACTTCGCCCTCCTCTTTAGCATACTCGCCGGAGCCGAGGTTGTCAGCGCCAAGACCATCATTTGGGAAGTCTTTATTCTCTGCGTTAAATCCAGAGAAGCGCGAGTATTGGTAGGAGTAACCCACCATGCCTTTGATGTTATGTTTGCCGAAGCTGCCCATATAGTTGGTCAGCCATTCCACGACATATTGGCTCTCCTTCGAATATGAGCGACTGGCCTCCCCTTCACGACCGTTATTCACGGCTATCGTACTTGTTGAGGGGCGGAACCAGCTATTATTGTTGTCATATTGGTGGTCGGCAAACATTAATTGCGTAGTCAGGTTATGACCGGTCATGCCCTCTTTGGCGAAGAGGGGCAGGATGTTCAATTTCGCGGTGGCGTCCCAGTCGAGTAACTTAGTGTCGGCATGGTCTGTTTCAAGGCGTTGCCGCTCCACGGGGTTACTGCCCACAACCTGTCCTTGGAAGTTGTAGTAACGGACGGGGTCGTTGGGGTCCATGAGCGGTGTGGTCGGGTTGGCCTCGATAGCATCTTTGAATACGCTCCAGTCGGCGGCATCACGATAGATGATGCGCGGTGCTATATTGGCCGTCAGAGTGAGCAGACCGTCTTTCGTGGTATGCATGAACGTCGCGCGTGCACCATATTCCTCACGATTTGAGCGCAGGTCGATGCCATGTGCCTTGCGGTAGTCCGCACTGATGCGATAGTTGCTCTTTTCGTTGCCTCCGCTCAGCGTCAGCGTGTGCTGCTGAGTGAAACCTGTGCGGGTGGTTTCGTCGAGCCAGTCGATGTTGCCTCCCAAATCTACACCGGTGTCACCCCATCCTAATCTCACGTCGCGGTATTCTTGGGCATTCATCATCTTCAATTCCTTGTTCATGAAGTCCCACGACAGCTGGGTGGAATAGGAAGCATGGGTTGCTCCGTCCTTACTGCCTTTTTTGGTAGTCACGACGATGACACCGTTTGATCCCCGTGTGCCATAAATAGCGGAGGCTGCACCGTCTTTCAGAATGTCGAACGAGGCGATGTCGTTGGGGTTGATGTTTGTCAGATTGCCACCAGGAACCCCATCAATGACAATGAGCGGCCCGAGGCCGGCAGAGCGCGATGACACTCCGCGAATTTGGATACTCGCTTGGTTGTTGGGGTCGCCGGCACCCGTATTAGTGATTGAAACGCCGGCCACCTTGCCTTGAATCATCATCGAGGGGTCGAGCGAGCTCACGGTCAGGAAGTCCTTCTCGCTGATGTGCGAGATGGCGGAGGTCAATTCCTTTTTATCCATGGTGCCATAGCCAACAACCACCACCTCATTGAGTGTCTGGCTGTCTTCCATCAGAATCACCTCCAAGCTGGTCTTGCCGTCCACAGCCACCTCCTGCGTGGTATAGCCAATATAGGAGACAACCAACGTGGCCTTTGGGGGAACACTCAAAGAGAAGTTACCGTCAACGTCGGTAACTGTTCCGTTGCTCGTTCCCTTCTGCATCACAGTAGCACCAATAACGGCCTCACCCGTCAGGTCTTTCACTACTCCCTGCACATTCGCATTCTGTGCAAGGATGCCTAACGGTATCAGCAGCGACAGCAAGCCGACCATTAAGCGTCTGTTCAGAAGTTGCATAAACTTGCGCATAATCAATTGTTAATTGTTTTTTAGGTTATTAAATCGGTAATCTGCAGCAAAGTTAAATATATATAGGTATTATTGTTCTTTGCAGTAATGCCATAGTAAAAAACAAGGAAAAATGGTAATCAGCTATATACTGATAATCAAAAGGTTATGATATTGATAAAAAAATCCATAGTAAATTTTGACTATTTGTGGATTTTTATTAAATTTGCCGTCAAAAGCACATGACCATGAAAAAAATATACTTGTTCGGCCTACTGATGATTCTCTCGGTTGCCTGTTTTGCAGACAACAGCCAATTGCTTAATGAGCTTGACCAAACCATTGAGCAAAGAGAGCGGTATGTTCATTCGAAGAGAGAAAAGATTGATTTCCTCAAGAAGAAAATCTATAGCGAGACAGACAGTAATGCCATCTTGAAATATACTGATGACCTGTACAACGAATACTATGTGTTTAAATTCGACTCCGCAATGGCCTATGCCAACAGAGGACTGTCCTTAGCCATGAGTCAAAAGAATAGCCACTATACAGCGCTTTTCGACATCCATCTGGCAGAAATTCTGGCTATTGGAGGATTGTACAGCGAAGCGATAAGCCATCTCGACAATACGAGAGAAATAGAGCAGGGGTTGTTATTCAAGTATTATTATGCCTATTTCTCCGTCTATTCCTATTGGAGCGATTACTGCGATGACCATACGTTTTCACCCTTATACCGTCAAAAAGCAACAGAAAACCTGAAGTTGGCCATGCAGTATGCTGACGAGAACGACCCACTCTTTAAGTTTTATCAGGGCGAGCACAAAGTATACGTGGAACCTGACATACAGAAGGCCAGAGAATTTTACCATAATATACTGAAGACTACTGATGAGCAGTCGCGTATTTATGCCATGGCATCCTACGCATTGGCGGGTAACTACCATGTGAGCGGTGATGACGAGAAATATGAGGAGTATTTGATTCGTGCCGCTCTGAGCGACTTGAAATGCTGCACGATGGAGAACCTTGCCCTGCAGACGCTGGCCGTCTATCTGTTTCAGAAAGACGAATGCCATATAGAAAGGGCTGAGCGCTATATTAACCTCTCCATGGAGGATGCCAAGTTCTATAATAACCGACTGCGCATCATTGAAATCTCACACATCCTCCCGCAAATCATGACTACCTATCAGGCAAAAGTGGAAAAGCAGAATCAAACCCTGCGCCGTTCTATCATTTTCATTTCGCTGCTGGTCCTCGGGTTGCTGGGCGCAGCCTATTTCATCTATCGGCAGAACCGTAAATTGGCAGTGAGAAGACGGGAACTGGCTGAGAATAACCAACAATTGCATGGCTTGAATCGGCAATTGGCTGAAAGCAATAAACAACAGACGGATTTAAACACCCAACTTCACGACTTGAACCAGAGGTTGGTTGACACCAATAAGCGCCGCGAGGGTCTGGCGTCAATCTATATCGACCTCTGTGCTAAATACATCGACAAGTTGGGGAAATTCCAAACCCTTGTCAAGCGTAAAATCAAAGCCAATCAAGCACAAGAACTGCTTCAGACCATTTCGTCGGCTCGTATCTCGGAAGAAGATGCCGCCACCTTCCTCACCCGTTTTGACAAGGCCTTCCTTGAATTGTATCCTACTTTCGTTGAAGAATTTAATGCCTTGCTCATAGAAGATGGGCGCATTCAGCAGAAATCGCCTACAACACTCACCACCGAACTGCGCACATTCGCCCTCATCCGGCTCGGTGTGAAGAATACCGCCGACATTGCAGGCCTGCTCTTTCTCTCCCCCCAGACCATATACAACTGCCGTTCAGTCACCAAAAACAAAGCGATCAATAAAGACACCTTTGACGAGGATGTACTTCAATTATGCACTGTTATCAGTAAGTTCATATGAAAAAACGTTTTTCTCTGAGTGTCAAAAACTACCCCTAACTGAAACAAAATGTTTACGCATTGTTTACGCAGACATCAAAAAAGCACTTGCGAGAAACTCGTAAGTGCTTGATTTTCATTGTGGACCAGACAGGGCTTGAACCTGTGACCTCCAGATTATGAGTCATATTTATAAGTATTGCATGCAATGCCATATTTTTGCAAAACCCTGTAAATAAAAGGATTATTTATTTTGGTGTTTGCAGAAAATTGTGTAATTTTGCAGTA
>JAEEGL015435676.1_pt1 | contig 17420 bp, 13 predicted proteins | sample 9134231 | NCBI WGS metagenome assembly JAEEGL01 (sample SAMN16246548, study PRJNA631951) | gut metagenome | biome: gut microbiome; feature: rumen; material: fiber-attached | host: Bos | place: Iran: Karaj | collected 2018-10
GAGGGCGAGGTTTATATTGTGTGCACGGTATGCGGCGAAACCGGCCTGTACGCCATCCCAAAGCTCGATCCGTCCGAGAACCCGACACAGCCGGATGAGCCTGACGAACCGGACGATCCGGAGGGCAGCGGCATGAACATCATTGAACGCATCAAAGCGTTCGCCAAGAGCGTTGTGGACTGGCTTCTGCGCCTGATTCGCTGGATCGGGAAACGCTGAACAAAACGAGAAATACTGAATTGTTGAATAAATACTCTGGCACAAGGGGATGCTAAACCATGAAGAAAGCATTGTCTGTATTATTGTCCGTTCTTCTTTTGTTCGGTGCATTCGCGTATACCGCCGCGGCGGAAGAGACGGATAACGACGTCTGGAGCGGGACCTACGGCGACAACATCACATGGACGCTGAAGGACGGCGTTCTGACCGTCAGCGGGACCGGCGCGATCGAACCGCAGATACGGGACAGGATCGAGACGTCCTACTACTGGGATTCCGAAGAACATTTATGGGAAATGGAAACCATAGAATATGTGAATGATGTTTATTATCCGTGGGATAACGACACGCTGGCAAACTGGGCTTTCGGTTACGATTGTTGGAACGACGGCATCAATGCGATCATATATGGGGAACTGGATTATGAAACGTTTTTTTCCGCCTATGACGCCGTGCACACGATCGTGATCGGGGAAGGCATTACGGAAATCTACTGCAACGCATTCGACGCTTATTTACCCCGCACGATCGTGCTGCCCTCTACCCTCACCACGATCACCGACGAATGGAACAAAGGCGTCGTAGTTTATTCCTTCTACGCCGGTTTCAACACCAGCCTGACGGAAGATATTTATTTCAAAAACGCCGAAACCGATTTTAACAATATCAAAATGCGTTTGATGGGCTATGCGGGGGACGCCCCCGGCGAAAAGCCCTATACGATGTGGTTCCCGTTTTCTTCTGATGATATGGATCTGTATACAAAGATGATCCGCGTATCCGAGGCAGAAGCACCTCTCATGGCGCTTTATAACCTTCAGACCGGGTCCTTTAACGCCGAGCGGTGGTCAGGCGAATACGATGGCACGATTGACGAAGATTTTATTCCCGCTTTTTTGGAGGGCTATGCGGAAATATACTGCAGAAGAATGAACGAAACCCTCGGCACGGATTACATACCGGGCAGCGACGCCTTCATAGAAAAAACCATTTCACTCGTCAACGAAAACCTCGGGAGCAGTTTTTCTTCTCTGGATGAGATTTTCGTATTGAAAGCGGCGGAGGAAGAAGGCGGATTGCCGACAGCGGAAAGATCTGAAGCGTTTTCATCATTGTTTGAGCCAATAACGACGTATTTTCAGGAATTAGCTCAATCCTACGACAACAACTTTTTGTATCTGGATTTTCTGCACCTTGGCAAAGAGCCGACGCTTATAATCAACGGCGAACAAACGGAACTGCACGCGGAACCCTGGCTGACGGTCCACGGGCCGCTCGGCTCCACAACCGAAGCGGCTGCCGCAGTGACCGGCGTCAACTTTGTACCGATGTGTCCTACGGAATACGCGCACAGCGTTGTGGGAAAAGAGGAAGTAACGCCCACCTGCACCGCGGCGGGCCACACAGCGGGCTGGTACTGTGAGGATTGCAATATCTGGCTGGACGGCGAAGAGATCATGCCGCTGGGGCACCGGAACGCATATGAAGTTGCGGCTACCCTTCCGACCGCCGTCGTCCACGGGCACGAGGCAGGCGTGTACTGCCCGGACTGCGACACGTGGCTTTCCGGCCATGAGGTGATCCATAACCAGCTCGGCGTGCGGGAGGTTATAAAAGAGCCCACCGTGGACGAAGAGGGCGAGGTTTATATTGTGTGCACGGTATGCGGCGAAACCGGCCTGTATGCCCTCGAAAAGCTCGACCCGCCCGAAACGCCGGATGAACCGGAACAGCAGGAAGGCGGCAGCATGAATATCATTGAACGCATCAAAGCGTTCGCAAAGAGCGTTGTGGACTGGCTTCTGCGCCTGATTCGCTGGATCGGGAAACGATAAGTGAAAACCCCGCGGATCTCACGCAAATAACGTGTAACAAAAAACAAAACCTCCCGTAAAATGTATTGAAGTTTTCGGATTTCAAATTCATTTTACCGGAGGTCTTTTTATGCCTGATATTCCCACCGCTGCGGCCGGGCTCAATACCGGCAATAATACCAGCCCCAACCGCATCACCGAAGCCGTTTGCATCGACACCGCTCGGGTTTACGACTCCTGCGCCGATAAGGATTGCCTTGCCGATCTGCGCGTATACTTCACCACTCCGGCGCAGGCCGTGATCGACGGCGCCGCCACCGTTCGCTGCAGAAGCTGCGACGTGCTGAACGTGTTTTCTGAGATCCAGAAGGTGCCCTTCAGCGCCGGTTATTACAGCGTGGACGCCACGTTCTTCTTCATGGTGGCGCTGGACGCCTACACCTCCCCCACCCTGCCGCCGCAAACCGTATACGGGTTGAGCGTTTATTCCAAAAAAGCCATTCTGTACGGCGCCGAGGGCAGCGTGAAGGTGTTCAGTTCGGAATACTCCCCCGCCATCGATACGCAGAATTCCGCCACCGCCACGAACCCTCGCGCCAAGATCCAGGTGGCCACGCCCATCTGCCTGGACGCGCGTCTCTGCTGCGCCTGCGAGTGCTGCAACAGCATCACGGATACGGTCAACGGCATTCCGGCGTCCATCAAAAACCTTTACGCGGGCGAATTCGTCAACAGTACGGACGGCCGCGCCGTGCGCGTGACCCTCGGCATGTTCACGATCATCCAGCTGGAACGCGACGTGCAGCTGCTGATCCCCGCCTACGATTTCTGCTTCCCGAACAAGGAATGCACCAACCGGACCGAGGACCCCTGCGCCGCCTTCAGCCGCATCCAGTTCCCGGTGGCGGAGTTCTTCCCGCCCGAAGAGAGCCTTGCTCGTGAAGAAGAGGCCGAAACGCCCCAGTTCAGCGGCGGGTGCGCGTGCGGCAGATAACCGAATGAACGATTAACAATGAACAATTAAAACAAAACGGCTTGCAGATCGGGATGTGATCGGCAGGCCGTTTCTTGAATTAGGAATTAGGAGTTAGGAGTTAGGAGTTAGGAAATCGGAACGCAAGTCGGAATTCGTCAGAAGTTCGACGTTAATTGTTCATTGTTAATTGTTCATTCAAGATTTCATTTTTCATTTGCAATAAGTTATTTTCTGCATTTTATCGAGCTTATTCTCGATGTCCGCAACCAGCTTGAACTGCGTGCGGCAGCGGACGAGGTTGTGCTCGGTCCAGCCGGGCTTCGTTTTGAAATAAACGTCGCCGTCCAGATAGTCGGTAAGGAAGCGGATGCCGCATTCAAGGGAGAGCAGCTTCGCCGAGAAAGGCAGGTATTCGATCTCGAGGGGCGTGAGGCTGTCGCCCGCGGCGGAAAGGTAGCCCTTGGTATAGGCCTCGTACAGTTCGATGCTCATGCTCACCTTGGTAAGGTCGATTTCGTCCTCCTCCGCGGTGCTGGCGCCGGAACGGATGGCGTCGCCGAAATCGTAAAGAGACAGGCCCGGCATCACGGTGTCCAGATCCACCACGCATTTGGGTTCCAGTGTTTCGGCGTCGAACAGGATGTTGTTGAGCTTGGTATCGTTATGCGTCACGCGCAGGGGCAGCTTGCCTGCCGCCAGCAGATCGGTAAGGATGTGCGTATCTTCGGCGCGGGCCTTTACAAACTCAATTTCGGGCATGCAGGTTTTCACACGGCCGCACACGTCCTTTTCGACGCTCTCAAGGAATTTCAGGTAACGCTTCGCGGTATCGTGGAAGCCGGGGATGGTCTCGCCGAGCTCTTCAATGGGGAAATCCGCCAGCAGCTTCTGGAATTCGCCGAAGGCCCTGCCGGTTTTGTAAAACAGCTCCGGCGAGGATAAGATATTATAGCACACCGAATCGCGGATGAAGTTATAGATCCGCCATACGCGCCCGCCGGCGTCGATATAGTATTTTTTACCGTCTTTGCACGGGTAGCAGAACAGCGTGGTCAGATTTGTTGCGCCCGAAGCGGTCTTTTCGCGCAGAAAGGCGCAAACCTTATCCACGTTGTTCATCAGCACCTCGGTATTCTGAAACACAACGGTGTTGATGTTCTGCAGCAGATAGATCCCGCCGTTTTTGCAGTCCAGCCGGAAGGTGCCGTTGATGTTGCCGGTTTCGATGGGCGTGAAGGACGTTACCTCGTCCTCCAGTTCAAACTGCCCTGATATATCGATGATTTCCTGTAAAGTTAAAGAAAGCATGTAGATGAACCCCTTTCATAACGATGATTATAACAGAGCATGGAGCGCTCGTCAAGAAAAGAATTTTTTGGATATTTATAAAAAAATCTTTACATAATGAAAAAAATAAGGTATTATAAAAATGTATAACTATAATTAGATTTGAACGGAGGACGTTTATGAAACCTGTTTACAAACGTATCCTGCTGAAGATCAGCGGCGAAGTGCTCGCCGGTGAAAAAGAAGCCGGGTTCGATTTTGACAAGATCACCGAGATCTGCACCGTGATCAAGGAATGCGCCGATATGGGCGTACAGATCGGCCTCGTGGTGGGCGGCGGCAACATCTGGCGCGGCCGCAGCGGCGGCAACATGAACCGTACGCGCGCGGACCAGATGGGCATGCTCGGCACCGTGATCAACGCGCTGGCGGTACAGGATACGCTGATCTCTCTGGGCGCGAAGGCGGAAGTGATGAACGCGTGGGATATCCAGCGCGTGGGCAGACCCTTCAATAAGTTTGACGCGGACCGCCTTCTGAACGAAGGTTACATCGTACTTTTCAGCTGCGGCACGGGCAACCCCTTCTTCAGCACCGATTCGGGCGCGGCCCTTCGCGCGGCGGAGCTGGATGCGGATATCTACTTCAAAGCCACGAACGTGGACGGCGTTTACGACAGCGACCCCCGCAAGAACCCCGACGCGAAAAAATACGACGAGATCACGTTTGACGAGATCCTTGAAAAACGCCTGAACGTGATGGACAACACCGCCGCGGCGCTGGCGCTGAACAGCCACATGCCGATGCTGGTATTCAATCTGAATTCACCCGAGAATATCAAAAAAGCCGTTCTCGGTGAAAATATAGGCACAGTAGTAAAATATTAATTGTTTTTGGAGGAACATTATGGATACTGTTATCGCTCATGCAAAAGAAAAAATGAACAAAACCATCTCGGCGCTTCGCTCCGAGTATAATTCGATCCGCGCCGGCCGCGCCAACGCCGCCGTGCTGGATCCCATCCGCGTAGATTACTGGGGCACCCCCACGCCGATCAACCAGATGGCAGCCATCTCCGTTACCGAAGCGCGCATCCTTGTGATCCAGCCTTGGGATAAATCCGCACTGAAGCTGATCGAAAAAGCCATTCAGGCAAGTGACCTCGGTATCAACCCGCAGAACGACGGCTCCGTGATCCGCCTCACCTTCCCGCCCCTTACCGAGGAGCGCAGAAAGGCCCTCAGCAAAGACGTGAGAAGCCAGGCCGAAGGCGCGAAGGTTGCCGTGCGCAACATCCGCCGCGACGCCATTGAAAAACTGAAGGCCATGAAGAAGGCCGGAGACCTCACCGAGGACGACCTGAGCGACGCCGAAAAAGAAGTGCAGAAGGTCACCGACGATTTCATTAAACAGGTGGACAACGTTGCCGCCGAAAAAGAAGCGGAGATCATGGCGATCTGATGACAGCCGCAGATTTTACCGTACTCCCCCGCCACGTTGCCGTGATCATGGACGGCAACGGGCGCTGGGCGAAAAAAAGAGGCCTTTCAAGAAGCGAAGGGCATATTGAAGGCGCGAAGACCTTTCGGAAGATCGGCGAATACGCCGGCGACCTCGGCATAAAGCACATCACGTTTTACGCGTTCTCCACCGAAAACTGGAGCCGCCCCGAAAACGAGGTGAACGCCATTATGCACCTGTTCGGCGATTACCTGCAGGAGGCCATGGACCGGCTGGATGAAAACCGCGAAAAAGGCATCCGCCTGCGCTTTCTGGGCGACCGGAGCGCCATTGCGCCGGAGCTTGCCACGCTGATGGACACGGTGGAAACGCTCACCGCGGATATGACGAAGGTGAACCTCAATATCGCGGTGAACTACGGTTCGCAGCAGGAAATCACCCACGCCGTGCAGAGCATAGCCGAAGACGTGCGCGCCGGTTCTCTGCAGCCCGGGGATATCACCTCCGCGCTGATCGGCAGCCGCCTGTATACGGGCGACCAGCCGCCGGTGGATCTGATGATCCGCCCCAGCGGCGAGCAGCGCATCTCCAACTTTCTGCTGTGGCAGAGCGCCTACGCGGAATTCTGGTATTCCGACGTGCTGTGGCCCGATTTTACCGAGCGCGACTTTGACGAAGCGCTGCGGGCATATGAAAAAAGGAACCGTCGTTTCGGCGGCATCTGACTTTAGCAAAGGAACGGACGGCAATGCGTCCGCAATGAAAGAATCATGAAGAAAAGATTACTGACCGCGCTGGTAGGCGTTTCGATTGCCGTGGGCTGGATGTTTACGGTATATACCCCGGCTTTTGCGTTCATCATGGCCGCGGTGGCGGGTATCTGCGTTTATGAAATGCTGCGCGTATTCGACGTAAAGAATATCCCGTTCTTCGTGCTGTGCGAGCTCACGGGCGTGTGCACGGTGCTGTACGCCGAATACAAAACGAAGCTGAATTTGCCGCTGTTCCCGATCATCACGGGCGTTGTGCTTCTGTCGCTGATTTTAATGGTGGCCGACCACAAGCGCCTGCATTTCGACCAGGTGGTGTGTTCGCTGTTCTGCGCGGTACTGATCCCGGCGGCGCTTTCGTGCGTGGTGCTTTACCGCGACGTTTATCTGACGTGGCCGGATCTTTTCGGGCAGAGCGACGGCATCTTCTTCATTCTGTTCGCCTTCTTCTGCGCCTGGTGGACCGACGGCTTCGCCCTGTTTGCAGGCAAGGCCTTCGGCAAACACCAGCTGGCGCCGAACATCAGCCCGAAGAAAACCGTGGAGGGCGCCGTCGGCGGCGTGATCGGCAATATGCTGATGTGCGCGCTGCTCTGGTACGTGTTCAATACCAAATTTGAGCTTTCTTCCAATATCGGCATCGTATGGGTGCTCGTTTCCGCGCTTGCGCTTTCCGTGATCAGCATGTTCGGCGATCTGGCTGCGTCCACGATCAAACGGCACCGCGGCATCAAGGACTTCGGCAACATCCTGCCCGGCCACGGCGGCGCGATGGACCGCTTCGATTCCTCGATCTTCGTGTTCTCGGCGCTATATGCCGAGATCGTGGTCACCGCGGCGGTCATCGGAGGGTAACCAATTGAAAAAGAATATCACCGTACTGGGCTCCACCGGTTCCATCGGCGTACAGAGCCTTGACGTGGCAGAAAAAGCCGGTTTCGGCGTAACAGCCGTAACGGCACAGAAAAACGTATTGCGTACCGAAGAGCAGATACGCAAATTCCGTCCCAGAGCCGCGGCGCTTTCGGATGAAGAAGCCGCAAAAGAACTGAAACTCCGCGTGGCGGACACCGGCACGAAGGTTTATTCCGGCCCCGAAGGCGTGTGCGAATGCGCCGCCATGGAGGGCGCGGATACCGTGATCGACGCCATCGTGGGGCTCGCGGGGCTGAAGCCCGCCCTCACCGCGGTAAACGCGGGCAAAGACCTTGCGCTGGCCAACAAAGAAGCCATCGTGGCCGGGGGGCCGCTGGTACTGGACGCCGTAAAGAAAGCGGGCGTAAAACTGCTGCCGGTAGACAGCGAGCATTCCGCCATCTTCCAGTGCCTGCAGGCGTCGCCGCCCAACAAGGCGCTCAAAAAGATCATTCTCACAGCATCGGGCGGGCCGTTCTTCGGCAAAACCAGAGAAGAACTGCGGCACGTGAAAGCGGCGGACGCGCTGAAGCACCCCACGTGGGATATGGGCGCGAAGATCACCATAGATTCCGCCTCCATGTTCAATAAGGGGCTGGAGCTGATCGAAGCCCACTTCCTGTTCGGCGTTTCGCCCGAAAACATCGATATCGTGGTGCACCGCGAGAGCATCATCCACTCGCTGATCGAATTTGACGACAATTCCGTATTGGCGCAGCTGGGCGTTTCGGATATGCGCATCCCCATCCAGTACGCCCTCACCTACCCCGAGCGGTACCCCTCCCCGGTGCGGGAGCTGGATCTCGCTGCGATCGGAAATCTGACCTTTTATAAACCCGACTACGAAACCTTCGACTGCCTCGGCATCTGCCGGGAGGCCGTAACGCTGGGCGGGCTGTTCCCCGCGGCGGTGAATTCCGCCAACGAGGAGGCGAACCGCCTGTTCCGCGAAGACATGATCGGCTTCCTGCAGCTGGGCGAACTGATCCGCACCGCGTTCGATATCACGCCAAAGGAATCGGACTTCACGCTGGACGATATCTTCGCGCTGGATGCCGCCGCACGCGCCCGTGTGCGCGAAACCGCAAGGCAGCTGTAACATACTTTGATTTCAAAAGAGGTGTTCCCTATCATAACCGTTACCGCACTTTCCATCAATATCTCCGCGATCTGGGGCAAGGTATGGCCCATTCTGTTCGCGATCCTGTTCTTCGGCGTAATTATCGCGCTGCACGAATTCGGCCATTTCATTACGGCGAAACTTTTCGGCATTCAGGTAAACGAGTATTCCATCGGCATGGGGCCCGCGATACTGAAGCGCAAAAAGGGCGAAACGCAGTATTCGTGGCGTCTCTTCCCCATCGGCGGCTTCGTTTCGATGGAGGGTGAAGACGAAGAATCCGAAAATCCCCGTGCGTTCAACAACCAGAAGGCGTGGAAGCGTTTTATCGTTGTGGCGGCGGGCGCGACGCTGAATATCATACTGGGCCTGCTGCTCACCGGCATCATGCTGGGCGCGGACGGCGACATGCCCACCCGCATCGTCAGCGACGTATCCGATCAGATGCTCACTGTAGAAGACGGCATCCGAACGGGCGATGAAGTGCTGCGCATCAATAACACAAAAGTATATTCGGCAAGAGACCTTTACTACGACCTCTACCGCGAAACAGACGGCGTTTACGATATCGTTGTACGCCGGGACGGCGAAAAGATCACGCTGAAGGATCTGCCCGTCACCTATTCGGCGGAAGAAGGCTTCTGCGACTTTATCGTTGGATATAAGCCCACCAACATTCTCAACATCTTTCCCGGCGCCGTAACCCAGACCGCCTCCATGATGAAGCTTGTGGGGCTGAGCCTGATCGATATGGTGCGAGGGCGTTACGGGCTGAAGGACCTCTCCGGGCCCGTGGGCACCATCGGCATCGTGGCGGAGACCGCCAGCGACGCCATCAAAGAATCGAACTATTCCGGCATTATCTTCATACTTGCGTTCATCACGGTGAACATCGGCATCGTAAACCTTCTGCCCCTTCCCGCGCTGGACGGCGGCAGGCTCCTGTTCATCTTTATTGAGATCATCTTCCGCAAGCCCGTGCCGAAGAAGTTTGAGGCGTGGGTGCATGCCGCAGGCTTCGTTCTGCTGATCGGCCTGATGATCCTTATCACCTTCAACGACATCTTTAATCTGATCAGGAAATAGCTTATGGCAAGTAAAAAACAGGTAAAGGTAGGCAATTTACTGCTCGGCGGCGGCGCGCCCGTTGCCGTGCAGAGCATGCTGAACACCCCCGCCGGGGACGTTGACGCATGCGTTACGCAGGCAAAAGCGCTGGAGGCTGCGGGCTGCGAGATCATTCGCACCACGGTGCCGGATATGGCTGCGGTAAAAACCGTGGCGGCGCTCAAAGAATCCGTGGCGGTCCCCATTGTGGCGGACATCCACTTTGATTACCGCATGGCGCTGGAGGCAGCCGAAGCCGGAGCGGACAAGATCCGCCTGAACCCCGGCAACATCGGCGCCGACGACCGCGTGAAGGCGGTGGCGGAGAAATGCCGCGAAAAGAATATCCCGATCCGCATCGGCGTGAATTCCGGCTCGGTTGAAAAAGAGATCCTGGCAAAATACGGCGCGCCCACGGCCGAAGCGCTGGTGGAAAGCGCATTGTACCACGTAAGCCTTTTGCAGAAGCACAATTTTGACGATATCGTGATCTCGCTCAAATCTTCGTCCGTAAAAACGGCGGTGGAAGCCTACCGGCTGATGGCACTCAAGGCCGATTACCCGCTGCACATCGGCATCACCGAGGCGGGCACCGAGCGCATGGGCATACTGAAATCCGCCGCAGGCATCGGCAGCCTTCTTCTGGATGGCATCGGCGACACGGTGCGCGTTTCACTCACCGCCGACCCCGTAAAAGAGGTTTACGCGGCATACGATATCTTAAAGGCCGTAGGCGTGCGGCAAAAGGGCGTGAATCTTGTTTCCTGCCCCACCTGCGGGCGCACGCGCATCGATCTGATCGGCCTTGCCTCCCGCGTGGAGGAAGCCCTGCGCGGCTGCGATAAAAACATCACCGTTGCTGTGATGGGGTGTGCGGTCAACGGCCCCGGGGAGGCATCCAACGCGGATATCGGCATTGCGGGCGGCAACGGCTACGGCCTGCTGTTCGCCAAAGGGCAGATCCTGAAAAAAGTACCGGAAGCAGAGCTTTTCGGCGCGCTTCTGGAAGAAATCGAAAAACTCTGAAATACATGCATTTCATTTTTATTCCAGGAATACGGAGGATACGGCGTATGCGACAATACCGGATCAAACGGATCATATCGGCAACCGTCATTTTGGCGTTGCTCTTTTCCGCCGCGCACATCACCGCCTTCGCTGTGACAAACAGTACTTCCCTTACGGCGCAGCAGGATAACGTTATCCCGCAGAAAGCGCCGGGCAGCACCGGATACAAAACAGGCTATTACCGCACGGACGACTACATGCGGCTGCGCTCCACCCCCGACACCTCGATCAGTACCAACATCCTCACGGTGATCGATGATGGCGTCGAGGTAAAAGTTACCGAAGTTGACGGCGTTTGGGGATATCTGACCTACGGAAGATATGCCGGCTGGATGAGCCTTGAATACAGCACCTATCTGCGCCCGCTGGAAGAGGAACCGGACGATCCTGACGACCCGGATGATCCCGACGAACCGGACGACCCCGTGGTCCCCACGCCCCAGCTGCCTGCGGACGTAAAATTCCTTGTGGCGGATATTTCCGTTTTCAACGACGTTGACGATTTCAACTGGTCCCGCATGAAGGCCGCGGGGCTGGAGGCCGTAATCATCCGCGTGGGCGGACGCGGCTGGGGCACCCACGAGATCTACGCCGACAGATCTTTTGCTACCCACTACAAAAACGCAAAAGCCGCCGGGATGCACGTGGGCGCGTACTTCTTCAGCTACGCTTTTACCGAGGCTGAAGCAAGAGAAGAAGCCCAGTATACGATCAACACCCTGCGCAAAAACGGCTGTGAGCTGGACATGCCGGTGTTTATCGATATCGAAGATTACACCGAAAGCGACTATTGGGACGATCAGCATATTCAGGCCGGCAAGGGAGCCTGCTCCGCCGTGGTGAACGCGTTCTGCAACGAGATCTCCGCAGCGGGGTATTACCCCGGCGTTTACTGCAACAAGTGGTTCGGCGAGCAGATGCTGTACGCCTCCGTTTTCAACGGCAAGGCGGTGTGGATCGCGCAATACGGCGTTTCGAAATGCAGCTTCGACGGCAGAGTGGATATGTGGCAATATACCGGATCCGGTTCGCTGAGCGGTTATTACGGCTACATAGACCTCAACTACTGTTACGTGGATTATCCCTCTTATATCGGCACAAACGGCACCAGCGGGCACTACGGCGACCATGAGATCGGCAGCCGTTGGACCGTGACCGAAACGCCCACCTGTACCGAAGAAGGCCTGCGGGTGAAGAAATGTACCGACTGCGGCAAGGTGCTGCTTTCGGAAACCATGCGCAAGGCCGGGCATACGGCAGGCGACAAATACGTGCTGCCCTATGAAACTTCGGTAGAACCCGGCGACGTGCTCGTTTCGGCGATGCTCAAAAAGCTGCACAGCGAGAACGATCCCGATTATGATACGTTCTTTGAGCTGTATACGAGTTCAGGCGGCACCGTGCTCACATACTGTGTGGACTGCGGCACCGTGCTCACCGCCAATTACTCTTACGGCGACGCAAAGCACTCCAGAGTAAAAACCGAAACCGTGGACGCCACCTGCACGAAAGAGGGCGTTACCAAAACCGTTTGCAGAGAGTGCGGCAAAACCGTTTCTGCTACGATCATCCCCTATGCCGACCACACGGACGGCGCGGTCACGCTGAATAACGTATCGTGCACAACGCAGGGCATGCGCTATACCGCCTGCAGCGTGTGCGGTGAAAACATCCGTTCGGAATTCGTTGCCGAGATCGACCACACCTACGGCAGCGGTGAGCTGGACCCCGCGCCAACCCTCAGAAGGCCCGGCAAAATGGTTTACGCCTGTATCTACTGCGGCGCCACGAAAACAGAAACCGTCCCCTGCCCCGAATACGGTGACGCTGACGGCGACGGCGACGTAACGGCGGCGGACGCGCGCATCGCGATCCGTGCGGCCGTAGGGCTGGAGGATCTTTCTGAAATCGCCATGGTCGCAGCGGATATCAACCATTCCGGCTCGATCGAAAGCGACGACGCGCGTTATATCCTGCGCATGTCGGTGGGGTTGGACGAAGCTTACGATTTAATGAATAAATATTATTGACAATACCGGTTTACTGCTGTAAAATAATTGTATCTGAGGCAAAGGCGTCTCGAAGATCTTGGTCTTCGGGCGCTTTTTCTGAAATTTTTTACGGCATTTCACAGGGAGGGGCACCGTATGGAAAAAATACTTGTTCTGGATTTCGGCGGCCAGTATAACCAGCTGATCGCCCGGCGCGTGCGCGAGCAGCACGTATACGCCGAGATCCGTCCGTACAATAAAATCACCGTGCAGGAGATCCGGGAGGAAGGATACAAAGGCGTGATCTTTACCGGCGGGCCGAACAGCGTTTACGACCCGCGCTCGCCCCATTACGACCCTGCAATACTGGACGCGGGGATACCGATCCTTGGCATCTGCTACGGCTGCCAGCTGATGGCGTGGAGGGGTGGCGGCGAGATCTGCGCGGCCAATACGATCAGCGAATACGGAAAGACCGCGTTCACCCACCGCAGCAGCATACTGTTTGAAGGCGTACCGGAAGAAAGCGTTTGCTGGATGAGCCATACGGACTACGTAAAAACCGTACCGGCGGGCTTCACGGTGACGGCTTCCACCGCGAACTGCCCCACCGCGGCGATGGAAGACTCGGGCAGAAAGCTGTACGCCGTGCAGTTCCACCCGGAGGTAACCCACACGCAGTATGGCAAAGAGATCCTCAAAAACTTCATTTACGGCGTTTGCGGCTGCAGAGGCGACTGGCACATGGACGACTTCGCCCAGAAGTCCATTGCGTACTATAAAGAGAAGATCGGCGATAAAAAAGTGGTATGCGCCCTCTCGGGCGGCGTGGATTCCTCGGTGGCGGCGGTGCTGCTGCACAAGGCGGTGGGCAAAAACCTGACCTGCATTTTCGTGGACCACGGCCTGTTGAGAAAAGACGAAGGCGACTTTGTGGAGCACACCTTCACAAAAACCTTCGATATGCATCTGATCCGCGTGAACGCGCAGCAGCGCTTTTTAACGAAGCTGAAGGGCGTGACCGACCCGGAAACGAAGCGCAAGATCATCGGCGAAGAGTTCATACGCGTGTTTGAAGAAGAGGGCAGAAAGATCGGCAAGGTGCCGTTTCTGGCGCAGGGCACCATTTACCCGGATATCATTGAGAGCGGCAGCGACAACGCCGATACGATCAAAAGCCACCACAACGTGGGCGGCTTGCCGGATGTGATCGATTTTGACGAGATCATAGAACCGCTCAGGAACCTCTTTAAGGATGAGGTGCGCGCCGTGGGCGAAGCGCTGGGCATCCCGAAGCAGCTCGTATGGCGGCAGCCCTTCCCCGGCCCCGGGCTGGCGGTGCGGCTGATCGGCGAAATCACCGAAGCGCGGGTACGCACGCTGCAGGACGCGGACGCCATCTTCCGCGAAGAACTGGAAAAGGCCGGGTGCGACAAACAGGCAAGCCAGTATTTCGCCGTGCTCACCGATACTTTGAGCGTTGGCGTGATCGGCGACGCCCGCACCTACGGGCACACGGTGGCGCTGCGCAGCGTGACCACCGACGACTTCATGACCGCCGAATGGACACGGCTCCCCTACGACGTGCTTGAGAAGGCCTCAAGCCGCATCACGAACGAAGTGAAGGGCGTGAACCGCGTGGTATACGATATCACATCAAAACCCCCGGCAACGGTGGAATGGGAATAATCACCGAGCGTTGCCTGCGGCAGAATAAGCGAAGGTGATTATTTGGAGCAAATACAGCGGAAGCGTTGTGCCGCCGCCGGTGGCGGATGAAGGTACAACGCTGACGGGAGCAAACACAGAGTTTCACGAGCGCTTCAAGCGAAGTGAAATGACAATGTTTGCGACGTATGACGCGAGCGCCTCTGACGGAGGCCGTCCCCTCTGTCTGCTGTGCAGACATCTCCCCGCACTGCGGGGAGTCACCAAGCGAAGCGTGCCGACAGTATTTGCGACCGGGCAAAGTCTGCAGAAACCAAGGCTGCGGATGCAGCAGCGGTTTTTTAGAAAAAAACAGGAACTCCTCTGCAATAAAAACCTCCAGTGATACTGTTGCTGTATCACAGGAGGTTATTTTGTATTGTCCGTTTTTGCCGGAATCGCAGGTTTATGCTTCGGTTGCGGGCTCCGAGCCCTCCGGCGTGCCGAAGACCGCCGCGATATCTTTAATGATCACCTGATCGCCGGTGAGCAGGTAGGTTTCATAACTGCCGCAGTGGGGGCACTGCTTGCCGTGGGCGGTGGTCTTATAGGTCTCGCCGCAGCTTTGGCAGTACGTTCTGCCCTCGATGATGATCATATCGAGTTCGGCTTCCTGCAGAAAAGCAGTTTTCTTTTTTGCCCAGTTGAACGCGTCGATGAACAGCTCCGGAACGATGGTGCTCACCTCGCCCACCTCCATCGTCACCCGCAGAACCTTTTCGGCTTTGTTTTCGGCGGCGACGGCGTCGACCTGCTCGAGAACGTTCATCACAATACCGAGCTCGTGCATCAGTCGGTTCCCTTCTGCGCCTTTTTCCACTCTTTGCGCTTTTCACGCATGATTTTGGCATCTTCGGAGCCGGAATTCAGTATGATCTTGCCCACGCGCACAAGCTCGTATTTCATAAGGCCGGTCACCTTATCTTCAGCGATCTTCATCTCGGAGCACTTGGGATTGTCGCGGATCAGATGGATCGCGTCGAACTGGCACTTGGTGGTGCAAAGACCGCAGCCGATGCACTTGTTGGGATCCACGTAGGAGGCGCCGCAGGACAGGCAGCGGGCGGTTTCTGTGGCGACCTGCTCCGCCGTAAGGGTGCCGTGCAGATCCTTATAGCTCATGCGGTGGTCTTCGCTCTCATCCATGCCCGCCTCCTGACGGCCTGCATGATCGTAATCGGGGAACGTGATATCGTCCTTATTCAGCGGCGTGTAGGCGCGCTTGTTTCTGCCGATGGTCATATGCGCCTTGGGCCGCACGTAACGGTGCAGGCTTTCTGCCGCCTCATGGCCCGCGGCGATGGCGTCGATCACGAATTTGGGGCCGGTGTAAACGTCGCCGCCCACGAAGATATCCTCTTCGGCGGTCTGATAGGTAAACTTATCCGCAACGGGATAATTGCCGTGCCAGAATTCCACCTTTGAGCCTTCCAGCAGCTTGCCCCACTCTATGCTCTGGCCGATGGCGAACACGATCTTTTCGGCCTTTACCTCAACGGTGTCGTTCTCGTCGTAAACGGGGGAGAACTTACCCTCTGCGTTGAATACGGAAGTGCAGCGCTTGAAGATAATTCCGGTCACCTTGCCGTTTTCGTCCGTGAGTACCTCTTTGGGGCCCCAGCTGTTGCAGATCTCAATATCTTCATCCAGCGTTTCGGCGATCTCCTCTTTGGAGGCGGGCATCTCATCGCGGGATTCCAGCGAGAACATCTTTACGCTTTCGGCGCCCAAGCGGTGCGCGTTTCTGGCGCAGTCCACCGCCACGTTGCCGCCGCCCACAACCACCACGTTACCTTTGAACGGCTCGCGGTTTTCGTAGCTCTTGCGCAGGTAGGATACGGCGATATCGGTGCCTTCGGCGGTATCGTTCGGCACGTTCGGGCGTCTGCCGCCCTGGCAGCCGATGGCGATATAAAACGCCTTATAGCCCTGCGCGCGCAGTTCGGCAAGGGTAACGTCCTCGCCCACGTTCACGCCGCATTTGATCTCCACGCCCATCTTTCTGAGCACGTCGATCTCGGCCTCGATCACGTCCTTTTCCAGCTTATAGCTGGGAATGCCGTAGGTGAGCATACCGCCGGGGGTGGGGTTCTTTTCGAACACCGTGGGCGTATAGCCCATCTCAGCGAGGTAATACGCGGCGGAAAGGCCCGCGGGGCCGCCGCCGATGACGGCGATCTTATCGTCCCATTTGCCGTAAACGCTCTGCACCAGTTTTTCGGGCACGTAGCGGTCGGCGGATTTCAGCTCCAGATCCGCCACAAACTTTTTCACGGCGTCAATGGAAACGGGCGCGTCCACAAGGCCTCTGGTGCAGGCGTCCTCGCAGCGCTTGTTGCAGACGCGGCCGCACACGGACGGGAAGGGATTCTCGGTTTTGATCATCGCGAGCGCCTCGCGGTATTTGCCGTCACGCGCGAGCTTCAGATAGGCCTGGATCGGCACGTGGGCGGGGCAGGCTGCCTTGCAGGGCGCGCTGCCCTGCGCATAGGTATTGGAAGCAACCTGCGTATCGCGGTAGTTCTCATCCCACGCGTATTCGCCCCAGCGGACCTTATCCGGCAGGATGGAATGCTTGTACTGTACCGGAGAGCCGTCTTTTTTGCACAGCTTCTGGCCGAGCTTAACTGCGCCCGCGGGGCAGATCTCCACGCATTTGCCGCAGGCCACGCACTTATCGCGGTCCACCTTCGAGGTGTAGGCGCTGCGGGAAAGGTAGGGCGTGTTGAACAGCATGCTGGTGCGCAGCGCGTTGCAGATGCGCACGTTGCAGTTGCAGATATCAAAGATCTTGTTCTCGCCGTCGATGTTGGTGATCTGGTGCACGTAGCCGTTCTTTTCGGCAAGCTCGAAGATCTCAAGGGCGCGTTCCTTCGTGATGTAATGGGCACGGTGGGTCTCCACGGCGTAATCCGCCATATCGCCGAGCTGCACGCACCAGTCGTTCACGTCGTCGGTGCAGCCGTCGCCCAGCACGGCGCGGGA
>JAEEGL011177963.1_pt1 | contig 17419 bp, 15 predicted proteins | sample 9134231 | NCBI WGS metagenome assembly JAEEGL01 (sample SAMN16246548, study PRJNA631951) | gut metagenome | biome: gut microbiome; feature: rumen; material: fiber-attached | host: Bos | place: Iran: Karaj | collected 2018-10
AGTGGACAAGGTTATAAAACTATTGCCCGCCAAATGTCTGGTGGTAACCAACAAAAAGCCATTATTGCTCGTGAACTTGACCGTGAACATGATTTATTAATTGCGGTTCAACCAACGCGTGGTCTTGATGTTGGTGCCATTGAAATGATTCATAAAGAGATTGTTGCGGAACGTGATAATGGTAAAGCAATACTCCTAGTATCTTTAGAGTTGGAAGAAGTTATGAATTTATCTGATCGTATCCTTGTTATGTATGAAGGAGAAATAGTTGGTGAATTCAATCCAAAAGAAGTTACTGTTCAAGAACTAGGACTATATATGGCTGGTGCTAAGAGAATGAATAAGGAGAATAATTAGTATGACGATATTACCTATCTTTATTATATTTGTGATACTAATAGGTGGCTTTATTACTTATGCAGTTATCTCAACTAAAAAAGCTAAAGCTGTTGAAAAAGAAACATGGCTTATGCGTTTTTGGGCTAAAGATGCAGTAAAAGTAGTTACAGCTTCTCTTATTTCTATTGGTATTGGTTTGTTATTTGGATGTTTTATTCTTTTGATCTTTTCCGGATATAGTGGTGGTGGCGTAACAATCACCTTTAAATCCTGCTGGAAAGCAATTCAATTAGTATTCTTAGGTGGCTTTAACACGGGAACTAATGCTAGTAATCAACTAGTATATGGTTGGAATGGTGTTAATATTGGTAATATGTTATTTAGAGCGACACCACTTATCATGACTGGTTTAGCTGTGGCGATAGCTTTTAAAACTGGTTTGTTTAATATTGGTGCTCCTGGTCAATACCTAATGGGTGCAATGGTAGCTTTAGTTATCGCTTTAGGCATTCCATCTGATGTAGTCCCTCCATTCCTTATTTGGATTATTGCATTTGTTGGTGCTATTCTTGCTGGAGCACTATGGGGCGCAATTCCTGGTATATTTAAAGCTTTCCTAAATGTTAATGAAGTTATCACATGTATAATGTGTAACTGGATTGCGGCTAATTTAGTTACTGCCGCATTTGATAAAACAACTGGTATTTTTAAACAATTCCTTGACCCTGATGGTACAAAGAATCTTGCTTATGTTTATAAAACAACCCACAACAATGTGGCCACAATAAAAATGGGACTTGATAAAATATTCCCTGGTTCCCAAATCAATGCGGGAATACTTGTTGCGATAGTTATTGCGATAATTATGTATATCGTAATTAATAAAACAGTATTTGGTTATGAACTAAAAGCTTGTGGTGCTAATCGTCATGCGGCAAAATATGCTGGAATCAAATCGAGACGTAACATCGTTTTATCGATGGCTATATCAGGCGCCATGGCAGGTATAGGTGGTATGCTTTATTACCTATCTGGTAATACTGAATTCCAATGGGAGACATACCAAACTCTTCCAGCAATTGGCTTCAATGGTATTCCAGTTGCCTTACTTGCGATTAATAATCCAATTGGTGTAATATTCTCATCAATTTTCATGGCATATCTTGATGTTAGTGGAATGCAGATAAAATATATGACTTCATATAATGAACATATTGCCTCAATCATTGGAGCAGTAATTGTATACTTCAGTGCATTCTCACTTGTTATAAGACAATTCTTAAGTAAACCAATCAAAGGTGAAAAGATTAAGAAATTATTTGAAAAAATTGGTTCTCTTTTCAAGAAAAAGAAGAAAGAAGAACTGGAAGTAGTAGATGTAACTCCTGTTGAAACTAATAAAACTAGCGAAGAGGAGGAAAATAAATAATGGTATACTTTATCCAACAAACCCTTATTTTCACAATTCCTCTAATGATAGTAGCGTTAGGTGGTGTTTTTGCGGAACGAAGTGGTATCATTAATCTAGCCTTAGAAGGTATTATGATTATTGGTGCATTCATCGGTGTTTTAATTGTTCGATTGTTTGTGGAGGCAATGGGAAGATCAGCTGTTGATTATGGTTGGTTAATCCTCTTAGTAACGATTATCATTACGGCCTTAGCTGGTGCCATCTTTGCTTTACTGTTAGCCTTTGCCTCAGTCAACTTGAAAGCTGACCAATCAATTGGTGGTACAGCTCTTAACTTAATCGCTCCTGCTGTTGTTTTGTTCTTGATTGTTTTAATTAGCCAACAAAACACATTAAATATTCCAAGTACAACATCAGCTCCAGAACTATTTATGTTATTCCAAGAAGACTTTGGATTTGATTCCACAAAACAATTAAGTGATGTTGGTAATATCTTATTCAATAAAATATATCCAACAACATATTATGCAATCGTAATATTCGTATTATTATCAGTTATTTTATACCGCACTAAGTTTGGTTTACAACTAAGAGCCTGTGGTGAACACCCACAAGCAGCGAACTCTGTTGGTATCAACGTTAATAGATATCGTTATTTCGGTGTAATGATATCTGGTGCTCTTGCCGCATTTGGTGGATTTATCTATGCTTTAACGGCAGCTGGATGTGCCTCAACTGGTGACGTTGCTGGTCTTGGTTTCTTAGCTTTAGCGGTTATGATCTTTGGTAACTGGAAACCACTTAATATTGCAGGAACTGCTTTATTATTTGGCGCATTGAAATGTATTTCTGCGGGATATCAATATATTGATTTTAATAAAGATGGTGTATTCTTACTTAAAGAAATAGGAATTAATTCTCATATTTATCGTCTTTTACCTTATGTTGCGACTTTAATTGTTCTTGCTTTCACATCTAAGAAATCAAGAGCACCAAAAGCCGAAGGTATTCCATATGAAAAAGGACAAAGATAAAGATAAGAAAAGTGGTAGTCGATTAATATCGACTACCTTTTTATTAACGACAAATAAAAAATAAATGGTGATATTTTAGTATTTAAAAAAAATTAAAAATGTGATATAATAAAGTATTAAAATGGAGTAGTATGTATGGGCATTTTTAGTATATTTAAAAGTAAGAAAAAGAAAGAAGAAGCTGCTAAATATCGTATTGGTATGGAGAAAACTCGTAAGAGTGGAGCTTTCAGCAGACTAAAGAACTTATTTACTAGTTATAATCAAATTACTGATGATTTATTTGATGAACTGGAAGAAATATTTGTCATGGCTGATATTGGTGTCGAAACAGTTGTTAAATTCATTGATGAACTTCGTGATAGTGAAGAAGTAAAGAACTTAACTTGTGCTAAAGACTTAGAGCCAATTGTCATTGATAAAATGTTTGATATATATTTAAAAGGAGAAATAGTTAATTCTAATCTTCGTTTTAATAAGAATGGACTTACGGTTTTCTTGTTTGTGGGGGTTAATGGTGTTGGTAAGACCACAACTATTGCGAAAGTTGCTTACAAACTTAAGAAAGAAGGTAAGAAAGTTATCGTTGCGGCTGGTGACACATTTAGAGCTGGAGCCAGTGAACAATTAGTGGAATGGGGACGTCGTATTGGTTTCCCTGTTGTCACAAAAGAATATGGAAGTGATCCATCTAGTGTTATGTATGATGCTATCCAAAGAGCCAAAGCTGAAGGATATGATGTTTTGCTTTGTGATACTGCTGGTCGTCTTCAAACAAAAGTTAACTTAATGAAAGAACTTGAAAAGATTAAAAGAGTCATTTCTAAAGAAGTGGAAGGGGCTCCGCAAGATACATTATTAATAATTGATGCCACAACTGGTCAAAATGGATTAAGTCAAGCTAAAGCCTTCATCGAGGCAACGGATGTATCTGGTGTGGTACTTACTAAACTTGATGGAACTGCCAAAGGTGGTATTGTTCTCGCCATTAGAGAGAATTACAATATTCCAATTAAGTTTATAGGTCTTGGTGAGAAGATGGAAGACTTGGAATATTTTGATATTGAAAAATATATATATGGCTTATTTGCGGAAATGATTGATGAGGAAGAATAAAAGTGGATAAATTAGATTTAGTTAATGAGAAAGAATATTATTCTAATTTGTTTGATTTTTATGAATCACTTTTTACTGATAAACAAATTGAATATTTTAAAGAATATTATTTTTATGATTTATCTCTATCAGAGATTGGTGTAAACCATAATATCAGTCGAGACGCTGTTTATGATGCTTTATCAAAAATGCAAGATGCTTTAGATAATTATGAAAAGAGTTTAGGATTATTTAAAAATTATAATCGTTTGAATGAATTATGTTCCGAATATGAAGAAAAAGGAAAGAATGATCCATTAGTTTTAGAATTAATTGCGAAAATTAAAGAAAATGAATAAAAGGAAGGGTTAGAAATATGCCTTTTGAAAGTTTATCCGAAAGATTACAAATGTCTTTACGTCGTATATCCGGTCGAGCTGTACTAAACGAAAAAGACATAGATGATATGATGAGAGAAGTTCGCTTGTCTCTTCTTGAAGCCGATGTAAACTATAAAGTAGTTAAGAAGTTTACTCAGGACGTCAAAGAAAAAGCTATGGGTGAGAAGATTTTGAAGAGTCTTACTCCTGGCGATATGGTTGTCAAAATTGTCCATGACGAACTTAAAGCTTTGATGGGAGAAGAAGCACAAGGAATATCTTATAAAATTGGTGGCATGACAGTAATTATGCTTGTTGGTTTACAAGGTGCTGGTAAGACTACTCACTGTGGTAAACTTGCGACTTATTTACGAAAAAAAGATGCCAAGAAACCAATGATGATTGCGGGAGATATTTATCGTCCAGCCGCAATCGAGCAACTTAAGACACTAGGCCGTCAAATTGGCGTGGAAGTATTCGATATGGGTACTAATCATCCAGTTACGGAAATAGTGAAGAAGGGATTAAGTTACGCTAAAGAAAAAGGTTATGATCTAGTTATTATTGATACCGCTGGTCGTCTTCACATCAATGATGAATTAATGAAGGAATTACAAGATGTTAGTGATGTATGTAAACCAGATGAAGTATTATTAACTATTGACTCAATGATGGGTCAAGATTCTATCAATGTTATTACAACATTCAATGAGAAACTACGTTTAACTGGTTGTATCTTAACTAAGCTTGATGGCGATACGCGAGGTGGTGCGGCCTTATCAATTCGTTATCTAACTGATGTGCCAATTAAATTCATTGGTGTTGGGGAAAAGATTGATCAAATCGAATTATTCCATCCTGATCGTATGGCTGGTCGTATTCTTGGCATGGGTGATATCGTATCATTCGTGGAAAAAGCTACGGATAATATCGATGAAACTGAAGCGATGAAAATGGCTGAAAAAATGCAAAAGGGAATTTATGATTATAATGATTTCTTAAAACAAATGAAGTGGATTAAGAGAATGGGTTCCCTAAAAGGCTTATTATCGATGTTGCCAGGAGTGGGATCACAAATTAAGAATTTAGATATTGATGAGAAACAATTTTCATATATTGAATCAATTGTCTTTGCAATGACAAAAGAAGAGCGTCGTCATCCAAACCTTCTTGATGAAAGCTATTCAAGAAGACAAAGGATTGCTCGTGGTTCTGGTCGACCATATAATGAAGTTAATGGCTTGATTAGAAGATTTAATGATATGAAGAAACAGATGAAACAATTAAGTGGAATGAGTGAAGAAGATTTGGCTAGTGGTAGAATGCCAAAGATGAATCCACAAGTATCCCAAAAGAAGGGAAAAGGCAAAGGAAGAGGAAACTTCCGAATTTAGGTAGGTAAGAGTTATGGATTACAAGACATTTATACATAATTTTGACGTTAATAAAAAAGAATTAGTTGATTTCATTAATCTTCGTAATAAACGTAATATTACTCGTTTAGAAGAGATGGTTAATGGATATCTTGCCCAAATGGCAGGTGGCGATTATTCAATTAAATCATATAAAGCAAAGATAATCCATAACGAACTTGACTGTAATCATGCTATTCGTGATGTTGCGCCGATTAAGGATAGAGTAGTTACGAAACTTATTGATTTGATTGATAATTATTTCAATGAGTATTTAGATAGTCGCATTGATGAGAATATTCCTAAACAAAAAGCCAAAGACATGCGCGATTTTATTCAAGATAATCGAAGAGAAAAGCATGATGTATTATTAAAGAAAAACAACATCGATAAAGATTTTAATGCAAAAAGTAAAGAGCTTGATGGTGAGAAGAAAGATAAACTTAATAGTTATAATGAAAAAATCAATTCACTTAAGATGCGCTTAGTTAATGATCTAAAGAGACAAAGTGAAAAGACCATTAAAGATTATGGAGAATATGAATTATTATTACTCGATAATGATGACAAGAAGACTATTAAAGAATTGAAAGAAAAGATTAAAGAAATAAGAAGACAAAGTCTTGATGAAGAATATAAAATCAAGATGGACACTTATGAAGAAATCTTAAATGAAGAATTATCTTTCACGAAATCTTATCAAGAATTCATCTATGAACTTGAAAAATATCGTAAAGAAATGCAAGAAAGAATCGCTGAACTAGAGTGTGATAATAATTTACTAACTATTGATAGTGATTATCAAGATAAGTTATATGATATTACTTTAGATAAGAAAACTAATGATCGATTCTTAAGTGAAATTAATAGTTATCGCGATTTAGTTCATGAGCATAATAGTTTTTTAGAGATTGATTATTCTAATCATGAATATACAATATCAGAAAAGATGTTTGTTTATGATTTAGCTAAAATTCATATTTATGATTTACTTCTTAAAGTTCATTATGAAGATTGTTATGACCCATTTGGTAATTTCTTAATTAATTTATTATCATTGATTGATAAAGAAAAACAAAACTATAAAGAGATGCTTGAGAACATGACCCCTTTAAGGGAAAAAGAAGTGAATGAACTAAGTGTTGCCCTTGATGGTTTTGTGCCTGGTCCAAAAAAGAAAGTAACTAAAGAAGAGTTAAAAGAAAATGTTATTGAAAGTTTAGATCGTTATTACAGCAATTTCACGAAAGAGATTGATTTCTATAATATGATTTATAGTGATTTATTATATAACGTTGTGAAGGCTTTGAAAGCCGCATTCTTAGATAAAGTAGATAGTCCATTTAAAGAAAGTAATGATTTAGATGATGTTACTAATTATGATTATATCGATTTAAGTGTTTATGGTTATAAGAAAGAACGTACTATCGAAGCTACTGTTGATAATAATCAATCAACTGAAGAAAGTAGTGAGCCTGTTTTAAGTTATAATGAAAAACTAGAACTTAATTTAAATAATTATTTGAATGAGCTTATGAAGAAATATGAAGCTAGTAAAGAAGTTATTGATAATAAGCTTAATGAATTAAATAATGAAAAGAATAAACAGGATGAAGAGACAAAGAAAGAATGTGCAGAAAGAATAGAAGAATTAGAAAAAGAATATAAAGAAACTATCGAGAAGAATAAGAAAGAACTTCTATCAAAAGAAAAAGAAGTTGTTAAAGCAACTTCTAAGTCAAAAGATAAAGCTCGAAAATTATTACAAGATAGTTTAAAAGCATTATAAAAAACCAAAAGAGATAATCTTTTGGTTTAGATGTTTTTTAAAGCAATACGAACAAGAGTGCTAGTATCTTCATTGATGTTAGCTTCCAAAATTGGAATGATCTTCTTGATTTCAGCTTGTTTATAGCCAAGATTACGAAGAGCATCTTTTGTTTGGGTGATTTTTGGATCTTCAACTTTTAGAGATTCTTGTTCTTCAAAGGAAATCTTTCCATGAAGATCAAGAACTATCTGTTGACTGGCTTTCGCACCAATACCAGGGAAACGTTCTAAGTAGCGATTATTACCAGCCTTGATGGCATCGATTATCGCATTTAGATTTCCACTTGCGAGAATGGCAAGGGCTCCTTTTGGTCCTAATCCTTTAACGGATATTAGTTGTAAGAAGAAATCACGTTCTTGTTTCGATGGGAAACCATATAAATCAATAACATCTTCCCGAACATATTGATATGTGTAAATAGTTGTTTCCTTTCCTAATTCGAAAGAAAAAGGATTGGGAGTTTTAATTAAGTAGCCAATTTGGTTGTTTTCTAGTGTCACATATTTGGCATTAATTTCTGTAATAGTTCCTTTGATATAATTATACATATTTATCACCTTGGAATTATTATAACATAATTTTAAAAATAAAAAAAGAATAAAAGGAAAACATAATGGAAAAAAACAATACTAACATCAATGATTTATATAATGATGATGCGTTATCGGATAAATCAATACGTCCCCAAAAGTTAGCTGACTATGTTGGTCAAACGGAACTAAAGGAGATGTTAAATGTTTATATCAAAACGGCTTTAAAAAGAGAAGAGACCCTTGACCATGTTTTACTATATGGTCCTCCAGGACTTGGTAAAACTACTCTTGCCAATATTATCGCTAATGAGATGGGCGCCAATTTCCATTCAATTTCGGCACCATCAATTGACCGTGTTGGCGATCTAGCGGCAATTCTTTCGAATTTAGAGGCCGGTGATGTCTTATTCATTGATGAAATCCACCGCTTACCAAGAGTGATTGAAGAAGTTCTTTATTCAGCGATGGAAGATTATAAACTTGATATTATCATTGGTAAAGACTCAACCGCAAGTTCTATTACAATCGATTTACCTCCATTCACATTAGTTGGTGCTACAACTAGATATGGAGATATTTCGAGTCCACTGCGTGACCGTTTTGGAATCGTTCACCAAATAAATTATTATTCTTATGAAGATTTAGAAAAGATTGTAAAAAGAACTAGTAAAATATTTAACTTTAAAATCGATGATGAAAGTGCTTATGAAATTGCGAAAAGAAGCCGAGGAACACCTCGTGTTGCCAATCGCTTATTCAGAAGAGTAAGGGATTTTGCCCAATTCATTCATGAAGATGATGAGTCAATCGATATTGATGTAACTAAACTATCTTTAAAGAAACTTAATGTTGACGAAGATGGTTTGAACGAAACTGACCACAAATATCTAAAAGTAGTAATTGAACGCTATAAAGGGGGACCAGTTGGTTTAAATGCTTTAGCGGCTTCCTTAGGCGAAGAAGTAACTACTTTAGAAGATGTGTGTGAACCATTCCTTCTTCAAGAAGGATATATTGTACGAACAGCTCGTGGTCGGGCTGTTACTGATAAGGCTTATCGTAATTTAGGCCTTGAAAGAAAGAAATAATAATTATGAAAGTTGATGAATTTAATTATGATTTACCGGAGGAGCTTATTGCCCAAGTTCCTCTTAAAAATAGAAGTGATTCAAGATTACTAGTCGTTGATAGAAAGACTGGAAAGTTAGATCACAAACATTTCTATGATATCGTTGATATGCTGGATAGTAACGATGTTCTCGTGATGAATGATACAAAAGTATTACCATCAAGAATTTATGGTAAAAAGGTTGATACTGGTGCCAATATTGAATTCTTACTATTAAAAGATTTTGGTGAATATTATGAAGTATTAGTTCGTCCTGCCCGCCGTTTACATATCGGAACGATTGTGGACTTTGGAGGATTATTCCAAGCTGAAATCTTAGAAAAGTTTGATGAAGGTATTTGCCATGTCAAATTTATTTATCAAGGAATCTTTATTGAACTTTTAGAAAAATTAGGAGAAGTTCCACTTCCTCCTTATATTCATGAAAAGCTCGATGATAAAGATCGATATCAAACAATTTATGCCAAGAATTTGGGAAGTAGTGCCGCGCCTACTGCTGGTCTGCATTTCACAGAAGAAATACTAGAAAAGTTAAAAGCCAAAGGAGTTACGCTATGTTATGTAACTCTAAATATTGGTTTAGGAACATTTCGACCAGTTGCCGTAGATACAGTTGAAGAGCATCATATGCATAGTGAGACATTTAGAATGACAAAAGATGTAGCGGACATTTTAAATGATGCCAAGAAGAAGGGCAAGAGAATTGTGGCAGTAGGAACCACTTCTACAAGAACTTTAGAATCAATTTATACTAAATATAATGAATTTAGAGAGGTAGCGGAAGATACTAATATCTTTATCTATCCGGGATATCAGTTTAAAGCAATAGATGCTTTAATCACTAATTTCCATTTACCTAAATCAACACTTGTAATGCTGGTTAGTGCTTTTAGTAGTAAAGATATTATTTTGAATGCCTATAAAGAAGCAATAAAAGAGCGTTATCGTTTCTTTAGCTTTGGTGATTGCATGTTTTTAAAGTAGAAAGGAAAAACAATGGTCATAAAATATGAATTAGAAAAAGTTGATAAAAATTGTCGGGCTCGTTTGGGAAGAATCACTACTCCCCATGGAAGTTTTGATACCCCTGTTTTTATGGCCGTTGGCACCCAAGGAACGGTAAAAACATTAGTGAAAGAAGAGCTTGAAGCAATTGGATCAAATATTATCTTAGGTAATACTTATCATTTATGGTGTCAACCAGGAAATGAGATTGTAAGAGAAGCAGGTGGTCTTCATAAATTTATGAATTGGGACCGTTCAATTCTAACTGATTCTGGTGGTTACCAAGTATTCAGTTTAGCAAAGCTTCGGGATATCACGGAAGATGGTGTCACATTTAAACATCATAAGAGCGGAGCTAAATTATTTTTATCACCTGAACTATCGATGAAAATCCAAAATGATCTAGGTAGTGATATCATGATGTGCTTTGATGAGTGTCCTCCATACCCATCATCAAGAGAGTATATGGAAAAATCAGTAGAACGTACTATTCGTTGGGCTCATCGTTGTTATGAAGCTCATCAAAATAAAGATACGCAAGGTTTGTTTGGAATAATTCAAGGAGGAATCTATCCGGATATTCGTAAACACTGTGTTGAAGAACTTACTAAAATTCCTTTCGATGGTTACTCGATTGGTGGTACTGCCGTTGGGGAGCCAAAGGAACTACAAAATGAAGTTTTGGATTATACATTACCATTACTTCCAGCTGATAAGCCTCGATATTTAATGGGTGTAGGTTCGCCTGGTGCGATTCTTGATGCCATAGAGCGAGGAATCGATATGTTTGATTGCGTTCTTCCAACGCGTATTGCGCGACATGGTACAGCGATGACTACCCATGGAAGATTACTTCTAAAGAATAAGGAATTTGAACGTGACTTTACGCCAGTTGATGATAGGTGCGATTGTTACTGCTGCAAGAATTATACGAAAGCATATATTCGTCATTTACTTAAAGCTAATGAAATTCTTGCTTATCGTTTATTAAGTATTCATAACATTAATTTTTTGCTTCGACTAACAGAAGGGGCAAGAAAAGCCATTAAAGAAGACCGATTCTTAGAATACAAAGAACAAGTATATAAAGAATATGGATTAAATGAAAGTGATAAGGACTTCTAATATGAAAAAAATCTTAGTTTTATTACTTTTATTATCGGTATCTTTAATTTTAACTTCATGTAGTATTTTTAAAACTGAAGTAGTATCTTACGAAAATGAAATACTACTTACTTTTGATAGTGATCTTAAAGGTCATCTTGCTTATGATGAAGAAGATATTCCTTCATACGTTATTCATTTTGATGGTAAAGTTAATATTACCAAACAAAGAACAGGGGAATATGAATGTATCTTTTCTCAAAATGATGATTTCTTTGTCTCAAAGATTATCGAAAATATTCTTAATGAATATATAGAAAAGGGTCGTGCTAGTTTCTACACTCAAAAAGTCGAAGAGACAAATGAAACGTGGATGAATAGACGCGATGAAACTACCGATGAAAAGGTCTATATTAAAGTTAAAGATGGAAAGATTTATAATGAACTCGCTTATATCACATTAGAAAATGGATTACAGCTAACAATCAATTATGCAAGATTTGTGGATAGTGACACTAATACAACTTATTATCGTTGGCAAAAAACGGAAAGCATTAGAGTCTTTTTACATTATCCATTAATGGTAATTGATCAAAATGATGAGCGTAAATTTGTATTTATCGCTATTCCTAATCAAGTTCGTTTAAAGTTTGATACAACAACTAAACAAGTGAAGGACTTACTTGCAAAGGATAAATTCACGACTAGTGAATGGTACACGTATGATTATCAACATAGTTATAGTGAAGACTATGATGCTTATGTTAAGTATTATGTTGATAATTTTAATGGACGAATAGAAAACGAAGAGTTTTTGTTTGATTATTTAGGTTATACTTTTAAAATTGATTTCAATGAAGCTAATTTTGTCATCAGTTTTAAAAAATAAAATGAATAATTATTTGCATTATTAATATGATAGTGCTATAATTATGATACAAAGATAATGAATAGGAGGAAATATAATGAAAAAATTATTATCTTTAATTTTTATTCTAGGGCTTTGCTTATTAGGATTATTTGCATGTGAAAATTCAAAAGTAACATATAAAGATCCTGCTACTGGCGAAGAAAAAGAGCTTAAGATTGAAACAACTACTAATGAACAAGAAGTTTCTGATTCATTATATGCAGTTGCTTTATCTGAACAACCTGTTAAAGAAGTTAGTGCTGCTTCTGCAACAGTTGAATTCAAAGCTGATTTAACTGGTAAAGACGAAAAAGGTGTTGACCAAAAAGTTAAAGTTGAAGGAAAATTAGAAATCAATGAATCATTTGATAAGAATGCAAAATTCGAAACTACAGCTGATGTTATTAAAGCTTTAGCATTCAGTGCTAAGTTAGAAGCAAAAGGAACTCTTCCTAAGGAAGATGGAACTACTGAAAGCTTCGCTAAATCTACTGTTGAATTATTCTTAGAAGAAGGCGTTCTTTATGCTAAAGTTGCATTAGATGCTAAACTTGCTGCATACATCGCTGATAACGCTGGTGAATATGGCGCAATGGTTCAATTAGTTAATGAAAAGACTTTAAAGATTGATTTAAATACTATGGCTCCTGCTGAAAAATTAACAGAAGAACAAAAAGCTGATTTAGATGCTGTATTAAAAGGCGAAAGTCAAAAGACTTTAAAACAATTACTTGAAGAAAATGGTGCTAAACTTGAAGACTTAAAGGCAGAACTTGATGCTGTTGTTAAAGAATTAGGTTTAACTATTACTAAAGTTAAGGGTGGAGAAGTTACTTATTCTGCAGATGTTTCTAAGAAAGCATTTGATAATGAAAATCCTAAATCTAAATTAACTGTTGATGTTACTGTTAACGTTGCTGAAGTATCATTTGTTGGTGCATCAGTTAAAGCTGAATTAAATGAAGATGAAGTTAAGGGTACTGCATCTCTAACTCTTGAAGTTAACTACAAAGCAAGCGTTGCTAAAATCTCTAGCGCTGACAAAGAAAAAGCAGTTGATTTCATGTCTCTTATGGGTGGAGGAAGAATGTAATTAGCCATAAAAAAGTGGTCTATCGTAAGATAGACCTTTTTTATTGGATAATCTCGTTTGAATGATTATATATTTGAATTGTATATTTTTTGATATTATTTGACACGTGTATAAAAATATTATATAATATCAAAAATAATTGATAGTGCTTATTTGCAACGTAGAATAAGGAGGATATTAAAAATGAAAAAGATAATAATACTAATTATATTAATTTTAATGTGCTTTTTATCTGGTTGTGGAAATATCACTATAGAAGAATATAACGATGATACACATGCAGTTAATACCGGTATTGAATATGGGACCAAATTATCACTTAATACTAACTTTGGTGATATAGAAGGATATTTTGATAGTGCTTATTCGGGACTTTCAAACAACGTAAATAGAAAGTTTAAAGATTCAAATGGTGATTATTTCTTTTTAGATAGTGATAATAATATAATAAGTTATGAATATAAAAATAAGAAGAAAGAGCATAACGAGATCACTTCAGAAGAGAATGTATTATCAATTGTTTATGATTACATTAAAAATATTATTAACAAGGATGTCTATGATATTAGTATTAGTAGAGATAATAATGATAATTATGTAATTGATTTCAAAAAAGAAAAAAATGATGTATTTATTAATGATTATATGAATGTCGTAGTAGACAAATATGGTAATATTTTAAGTCATAAATCTAGTTTTATAGGTAAATTATCCACAGATGATGTAGATGATTATAATATAAGTAAAGTAAAAAAAGAAGTAAAAGAGTGGCTAGTTGATAAATATAATAAAGAATATGAAGATTTAGATATTGAAATAGAAGATATAATGTTGACTTTTTATGATGAAAATTCAAAGTGTTTAATAGTTGATTGCTTATTGAAATATAAGAATGATAATAAATATTGTGCAATAGTAAAAAGAGTTGTTGTTAGAAAAGGGGTTTAGAAAATGATGAAACGTCTTATTATGGAAAAAAATATGAATAAGGTACCTTTATTGTTATTATTATTTTTGGTTTTTATTTCGTTTAGTTCTGTTGTTGCTTACTCGAATGACGATAATTCTGTAGATTTAATACAAACTACTAAGTATGATAATTATATGGAAGAAATTAATGATAAATCTCGTTACTCATCTGAATTTGAAATAGAGACATTGAGGGAAAAGTGCGTTAAACATTTTAGACTTTCAAATGGAACTTATAAGATGGTTAACTATGGTGTTCCGGTTCATTATTTAGATAATAATGGTAATTGGTTAGATCTATACAATATAGAATTGGAGAAGCTCATGGAAGGTGATTTAAGAGATATAAAAAGAATCCCCCCTGATTTGCCAATTTTTGATGATGAAGATATAGGATTATACGACACGTACATTTCCTCAACTTATCCAAATAATAATTATGGTTATAATACTACAATTGTTATATCAAATGATAATTCAAAAACAGGTCTTATAAAATCACTACTAACTATGCCACCGACTGATTCAACTATCACTCAAGCAAGATTAAATTTTTTATATTATTTTGGAAGCGGAAACACTAGTAATATGCTTTTAGGAGCATATGAAGTGTTGAGCGATTGGGATGAACATAGCGTCAAGTGGTCTAGCAATATTTGTATATCATTAGATAGGATTTCAACTTATCAAACAAGTTCTAATGCGACAATAAGTAATCCACTATACGGATATTTTGATATTACATCATTAGTCCAATCGTGGCTTGTAGATACTACTCCAAATTATGGAATAGCAATAAAATATGAGAGTGGTAGTGCTAATAATTTATATATACACACTAGAGAAAACCAAGGCTTTCATTCATCGCTAATCATTAGTTATAATATGCAATTATTACCAATTGATTCAGGTAATTATTTTATCAAAAATCCTTATTATGATAAATACATTCAGATATCAGACGATGATTCGAATAATAATTATAATTCTAATGGAGCATTATTGGAGCTAAATGATTGGAATAGTAATCTATATCAAAGGTGGGAATTTGATTATTTACATAATGGATATTATAGAATTAAGTCCACTGAAAGTGAAAAAGTGATTTCTATACAATCTGGTGATGAAGGTTTATCTAATGTCTCGATAGTTCAGAAAACGTACGATGGAAGTTATAACCAACAATGGCAAATAATACCAACTATTTATGGACATTATAAAATAAAGCCTAGATCATCAGAAAACTATAATACTGATTTGGTTATGGCTTGTGTATATTCAAATAGTCATTATTATGTTCAACAAAGTGAATTTATAAATAATAACTATTTTGATGATGAATGGATATTTGAGTTTCTGTCCAATAAAAGTATTGTATTATACGGAATAGAAATAACCGGTCATAATCATTTGACATCAAATCAACTTGTCAAACAGAATTTATATGACAATGGGTTTAATAATGTGTTGCTCAAATATGGTAGTTTTACACCAACTGAAGTATTAAATGATATAAAGAATTCAAAAATAGTTGCAATAAGAAGCCATGGAGATTGTGCATTGGATCAAAACAACAATTTGTTATCAACGGTGGTTCAAACTGGATCATTTTCATATTTTGATCATTCTAATCAATTAATAAATGGAACTTATTTTTTGGAAAGTCAAATACAATCGACTGACTATTTTGATGATACAGAATTAGTACTTTTTGCTTGTTGCTATTCTGGATATGGTGGCGTTGGAGTCAATAATCTTCCTTCCGTTGCTGTTGCTAATGGTGCAGAAGTAGCAATTGGGTTTTATGGTACTGTTTCATGTGAAAATGCAAATAGATGGATTGGATACTTCTTCGATTATTTGCTGTCGGGTTATAATGTCAGTGAAAGTGTCGCAGGTGCTTTTGATGATATTGAAGATCCCGCATTTTATAATGTAACTGTTGTTGGAAACGCTTATTACACCATTTATTAAGTCGAGGTGATAAAATGAAAAAGATAATATTGTTTACGATATTGTTACTAGTAGTTTTTGGTTCTTTATCGTGTAATAACAAAAAAGAAGATGAATATATTGCTTTTATGATTTCTGATAGCATTGAATCTTATGTTGATAAACAAGAACCAATTGAGCAAGTGATAGAAACAAATTTTGGAGTTTTAAACGTTCAATACATCGAAACAATAAAAAATAATTATAATTATGTTGGAGAGGTAAAGGCGTTCGAAACAATTATTAACGAAAAAAATTATAGGATTGTTGTTGACAGTAATAACAAAATCGTATCTTTGTCATTACGTGATAAATTAGAGCATTCTAACGAAACAACAGAAATATCAAAAGAAGAAGCAGTTGAAATAACTAAAGAATACTTGAACAAATATGATATCGATATTAATGACTATACAATATCTTCATACCTTGATAGTATTTATTCAGGTGATTGGTACATAATAGTATATGAAAAACAAAAATATAATAATTATTCAAATGGTGATCAGATTAGATTTCAAATAGATTTATATGGAAATGTGAAATATTTTTCCGCTAGTTTCTTTGGGTTAATACCAATTGATGCGGGTCAGAAATTTGATCAAGAAAAAGTCGCTAGTTGTGCTCTTGATTTCGCATATAACCGCTATCAAGTTTATAAAGGAGGCTATGAATTGTCATTTGAAATTGATGAAATGAGGATAATATGCCTAGATGATAATAAATATGCTGTTCAAGCAAGTGTGTATACTCGCTTTAAGCAAGATGATAATCCATTTGAACATAAATATCTAGATTATATAATTGTAAAAACTAACTAATTAAATATCTCAAGCGTTAAAAAAGAGGTCTATCGAGAGATAGACCTTTTAATTTGATTAAAAATATTTATCTATGTAGCTTGTCGCATTAATTGCGGCAGTTGCTCCATCACTAACAGCTGTAGTCAGTTGTCTGATTTTCTTTTGGCGACAGTCTCCAGCCACAAATAATCCTTTAGTTCTTGTCTTGAGGTATTCATCAGCGATGATATAGCCATCATTATCAAGATCCACAAGTTCACTGAATATTTTATTATCAGGAATTTGTCCAATCGCAATGAAACAAGCAGAAGTCTTGATTTCAATTGTTTCGGTTGGATTGTTAGTATATTTGAATACTAAGCCTTCTAATTTATCGCTG
>JAEEGL014464679.1_pt1 | contig 17419 bp, 16 predicted proteins | sample 9134231 | NCBI WGS metagenome assembly JAEEGL01 (sample SAMN16246548, study PRJNA631951) | gut metagenome | biome: gut microbiome; feature: rumen; material: fiber-attached | host: Bos | place: Iran: Karaj | collected 2018-10
CTGGGCGCGTAGGGCTTCAGGGGCTCGCGCTTCGCGGGGATCTCGCCTTCCAGACGGGTCACGAGATAGCGGATGCACGCGTCGCTGATCTTGAAGTTTCTCTCAAGCTCACGGGGCAGCTCGCTGGGGGCGGACATGTACATGAGCACATAGTAGCCCTCGGTCTTGTAGTTGATGGGGTACGCCAGGCGGCGCTTGCCCCACTCGTCCACGCGCTCTACCTTGCCGCCGTTGTTCTCGACAACGGAGCTGAAGCGGCTGATCACGTCCTGCCTCGCCTGGTCTTCCAGAGCGGCGTCCAGAACGTACATGACTTCGTACTTGTTCATTAAATATCCTCCTTTTGGACTATACGGCCCTGCCTTTTCCTGCAGAGCAAGGATGCGCATTTGTTATAATAACACAGCCGGGTCAATATTGCAAGCGCATTTTGAATTTTAACAATGCGGATTTAACACGCGCTCTCCCCTGTTTGCCCCCCGCGCGCCGCCCCGCCCGGTTTTCCGGGATTATTTGTCCAAAACGGGCATTTTGTCATGTTCCCGGTGGAAAAACCCGCCCGAATCTGCTATAATCGGAATGCATAACGGACGGAGATGATGATTATGGAAGCTTCTGCCGAAACCAAATCGCTTAAGGGCATATGCGTCGCCGGCAACATAGTCGCGGACGTGGTCAAGAACATAGACGCCTACCCCGGCGTGGGCATGCTGGCGAACATAAAAAGCGTGTCGCTGGCGGTGGGCGGCGCAGTGCCTAACGTGGGCATAGACTTAAAGACGCTGGACCCGGACCTGCCCGTTGCCGGGCTGGGGCTCGTGGGAGACGACGAGTACGGCAGGTTCTTACTCTCCCGCCTCGCCAAAAGCGGCATGGACATAAGCGGCATACGCGTCTCCCCCACTGCGCTGACCAGCTTCAGCGACGTTATGAGCCTGCCCGGGGGCGAGCGCACCTTCTTCCACGCCCGGGGCGCCAACGCCGAGTTCGGGCCGGGTCACATAGAGCTGGACCGCCTCGGCTGCCGCATCCTCCACATAGGCTACATACTTTTGCTGGACCGCTTCGACGCTCCCGACCCCGAATACGGCACCGTCATGGCGCGCTTCCTTAAGGACGTGCAGGCGCGGGGCATACTGACCAGCGTGGACCTGGTGTCCGACACTTCCGGCAAGTTCGCCCGCACCGTGCTGCCCGCGCTAAAGTACTGCGACTACTTTATCGCCAACGAGTTCGAATGCTGCCGGGTTTGGGGGATCGAGCCCCGCCTGCCCGGCGGGGAGCTGGACACGGCAGCCGTCAGAAGCGCGATGGAGCGCACGCTTGACGCCGGGGCGATGAAAAAGGTTATCGTGCACGCCCCCGAAGCGGGCATGTGTTTGAGCCGCGAAAGCGGCTTCACCCTGTGCCCTTCCCTCGACATACCCGAAGACATGATCAAGGGCAGCGTGGGCGCGGGCGACGCCTTCTGCGCGGGCGCGCTCACGGGCATATACCGGGGCATGGACGATATGGACATGCTCGAATTCGCCTCCGCCGCGGCGGGCTGCAGCCTGATGAGCGTGAGCTCGATGAGCGGCATGATGGACTTTGAGGCGGTGTACAGGTTCATGCGCGCCTTCCCCCGCAAAAAGCTGCCGGGCATGGTATAACAAGCGCGATACAGGAAAGGAGTCTTAAGTATGAAACGCTCCGAGATCAACCGGGCGCTTAAGGAAATGGAAGCCGCGTGCAGAAAATACAGCTGCTTCCTGCCGCCCTTCTGCGGCTATACCCCCGAACAGTGGCAGAGCCTGGGGCACGAGTTTGACGAGATCCGCGAGTGCATGCTGGGCTGGGACATAACCGACTTCGGCACGGGCGAGTTTGACCGGGTGGGCTTTTCCCTGATAACCGTCCGCAACGGCAGCCGCGCCCTGCCGGACAAGTATCCGAAGCCTTACGCCGAAAAACTGCTGTACCTTAAGGAAGGCCAAAAGTGCCCCAACCACTTCCACTGGTTCAAAACGGAAGACATAATCAACCGGGGCGGCGGCAACGTGCTTATCCGCGTGTACAACAGCCTGCCCAACGAGGAGATAGACCGGGAAAGCCCCGTGACCGTGCATACGGACGGACGCGTGCGCACGGTGCCCGCCGGCACGCAGGTGCGCCTTGAGCCCGGGGAAAGCATATCCGTCACCCGGGGGCTGTACCACGATTTCGAGGTGGAGAAGGGCACGGGCAGCGTGCTGCTGGGCGAAGTGAGCCAGTGCAACGACGACAACGCCGACAACCGCTTCAATCCCCCCGTGGGGCGCTTCCCAAAAATAGAAGAGGACGAGCCCCCGTACCGCCTGCTGTGCAACGAGTACCCACCCGCTAAAAAAAAAAACGATAGATTACAGATCCGACACTATGCGCTCGTACAGCCCGTCTCCGGGGGTAAGGGCGCAGTATTTTTGCGCCGCAGCCGCAAGCCCGTGCGCCTTGTAAAACGCCCGCAACTCGCTTGTGCCCTCGTCGGGGTTTTCGTACAGGAAGCCCGCGCGGATGGCTTTGGCAAGGTTGGCGGGATCTTTTCCCGCCTTAAGGCACAGAACAGCCGGACCGACCAGCCTGTCGCGCGCGCCCAGCTTTCTGCGGCTGTCCGCGCCCAGCCTCTGAAGCCCGTCCTCTATATACGGGTTTTCCAGCAGGCCGATTATCTTTTCCCGCCAGGCGGCCATTTCCTCTTCCCCGAAGCCGAACTCGCTTTCCAGTCCCGCGCTGCTCTCAGTAAGCGCGCCTTCCAGCGTTTTTCTGAGTTCCGGGTCCTTTACCGCTTCCAGCGAGGTCCTGAAACCCTTCGGCAGCCCCAGATAGCTTAAAAGTGCGTGAGCCATGTTCAGGGTGTACAGCTTCCGGGTCTCCTCCCGCTCTATATCGTCCGTGAAAAGCAGCCGCGGCGCTTTGGGCGGGGGGCATTTTAATTCCTTAATGCTGACGGTCTGGGTCTCCCAGCCGTTGTTCCACAGCGCAAGGGGGTCTTCTTCCCTGAGTCGCCCCGGCGTCGGGGGCGATATGCACATCGCGAAAATGCCCGTCACGCCCACGCTGTCCTTAAAATACCTTCGGGCGGCAGGGCTCAGCCGCTCCTCCATGAGCGCCTTAAAGTACGCGTCGGTGCGGGCCATGTTCACGTTCATCATCACGTCCATGTTTAGGCCGCTCCCCGCCCGCTGTTCGAACAGGGGGCACAGCATGTCCGCCACCTCGGGCAGCCTGGGCTCGTGCACGGCTATGTCCAGCAGCAGCCCCTCTTCTTCGAACAGCGCCTTGAGCGCCGTTTCGTCGGACGTGTGCAGCGCCTTAAAGCCGCTGACAGGGCGCCTGCTTATCCCCTCCCGGGTCGCCCTGAAAACGGTGTAGCTCTGCGCTTTATTCAGGGCATCGGTAAGCTCCCGGTCTATGTCGACATATACCGTGCGGAAGCCCTCCGCCTCGCGGAAAATGTCCCCCACGAAGCCGCGCCCTATGCGCCCCGCGCCCCAGATTACTATGGTCCTCATTTTTTCCGTGTGTCCGCGGCGCTCCAGATTACGCCCCTGCCGTTGCACCTGACCACGGTCTCGTAGCCCAGGCGGGCATACCAGTTCTCCAGGTGGGTATAGTGGATAAAGGAGATGTCGTAGCCCTCATCCTTCAGCAGTTGGGTGGCCTTTTCGACCATCTTGAGGCCTATCCCCCGCTTTCTGTACTCGGGGACCGTGCCCACGCAGCCGGGGCCCGCGACGCGCGCGCCCTCGAACTCGCACATCTTGTCCACGTTGCAGAAGCTTACGATCTTATCCCCGTCAAAGGCGCAGAACGTCCTGCGGCCCGGACCGAAGTACTGCACCCAGTCCTCGTCCACTTTGGCCACCGCTTCCTTGAGCGGCGCGTTGGGGCCGGTATATATGCCGAAAGTGATGTTTTCCGGGCATGAGAGCGGGACCCTGCCGCTTTCCCAGTCCCTAAGCCATATCACCTGCTCGACGCATACGTCGTCTTCGGGCATGCTGCGTATGCTTTCCCTTTCGAAAAAGCCGGGACTGACCGCTTCGAACAGCTTCGCGTAATCCATATTGACCTCCCACAAACGTAGTTAATCCGGGAAAAACACCCCGCACAGGCGGTATCCGCCGTCCGTCAGGACGAAATACGCGTAAAACGCGCAGTCGAAGTCCATGCCTTCGCCAAAGTCGCGGTATACGCTCACGTTCACCTTTATCCTGCCGTCGTCCAGCTTTTGCGCCTCCTCGGTCTGCACCTCGCAGTCCTCCGGCGGGGGCACGTCTCCTTCCGCGGGGGCGAATTCCTCCCCGGCGAAGATCAGCCGGCAGACTTCGTCGTCCGGCTTTTCGGCGTCCTCCGGGTGGAGCTCGCGCCGGCTATCCGCCGCCTGACAGGCCAGTTCCCCTCCCGGCGCGCCTTCAAAGGACGTCAGCAGCGTGCAGCGGGAGATGAGCCGGATGATATCCATGTACTCCGGCTCCGGCGCGCTTTCTGCGGCACAGCCCCACAGCAGGCACAGCGCCAGCAGCGCGCACAGCGCTTTTTTAAATACGGCGGCCATAGTTTATCACCTGTAGAAGCAGCTGCCGCCTATGAATTCCCTGAGCAGGGAGTTGAGCGGGATCTCGTCCTCCACGTCGGCGGATTCGATGTAGTTCAGGAACTTGACCAGCCTGCGCGCCTGGGCGTAATAGGGCTTGTCCGGGGTCACCGCGCGGAGCTGGTCGAAGATGTACTTTTTGAGTATGGCCAGCTCGTATACCAGAGAAGAGTTGATCATCATGTCCGCTTTCTCCTGGAAGGGGAAGATGAACCTGTCCTCGCCCCTTCTCACGCTGCCCCACATGGCCAGCGTGTCCTCCACGGGCGTGCCGCGGAAGGCGCTGTCCCGGGCGAGGCGGCGGATCAGGCGCGCGTCGGTGGAACGGATGCGGTTGTGGTCGTCCAGGTTCAGGTTGATGAGCGCGGAAATGTATATCCTGAATTTCTCGCTGTCGGGTATGCTCTGGGTCAGGCGGTCGTTCAGGCCGTGGATGCCCTCGATCAGTATGGGCTGGTCCAGCCCCACCTTCACCTTGTGGGTGACGCCGGAGCGCTTCTGGGTGACGAAGTCGAAGGTGGGCATGTCCACTTCCTCGCCTTCAAGTATCTGCTTTAGCTGCCTGTTGATCAGCGGCACGTCCAGCGCCTCCAGGCATTCCAGGTCGGGCTTGCCTTCCTCGTCCAGGGGCACCTGGTCCCGGTCGAGGTAGTAGTCGTCCAGGGAGAGCTTGACGGGCTTTACGCCATGCACCTTGAGGGCGATCGCCAGGCGGTTGCAGAAGGTGGTCTTGCCGGAAGAGGACGGCCCCGCGATGAGCACCAGACGGGATCTCCGGGAGATTATGTTTTCGGCGATCAGGTTGATCTTCATGTCCACCAGCGCTTCGTTCACGCGTATGAACTCCCGTATCTCCCCGCTGCGGGTCAGGCGGTTAAGGTCGGAGGCGTTCTCAACGCCCAGTATCTTGATCCAGCTGTTGCTTTCGGTGTAGGTCTCAAGCAGCTTCCTCGTGTCGCTCAGGGGCGCGGGGCGGTCGGGGCGCTCGGGCAGGGGCATCCTGAGCACGAAGCCCTTGGGCACGGCGCTCAGCGCGAACACGCTCACGTACGAGGTGTCCGGCACCATCACGCCGTAAAAGTAATTCTTGATCCCGTCGCATTCGTACAGGCGGAACGTGGGCTTCCGCCTCCAGGACAGCAGGTCCGCCTTGTCCGTCTGGCCCACGGAAGTGAAGTAGGCGATCGCCTCTTCCCGCGAGACCTCGGACAGCGTGAAGGGCAGCGCCTCGGCGCAGATGGCCTTCATCTCCGCTTCGAGCTTCTTTATCGCGTTCTCGCCCAGGTCGGCGTCCTTGACGGTGACCAGCACGCCCATGCCGTAGGAATTCTCTATCCTGATGCGGGTGCCGGGCAGCAGCCGGTTCACCGCGCACAGCAGCACGAAGCGCAGGGAGCGCTCGTATATGCGCCTGCCCTCCTCGTCCGAGTAAGTCAGCGCCTGCGCCTCACCTCTCACCGGGGAATCCAGGCTCTCCGGGCGGCCGCCCACGCACACCGCCAGCACGTCCTTTATCCCGCTTCTCAAGCAGGCGTCCTTCCATCTTTCGCCTTCCAGAGTTTCTATCGTCGTATCCTTGTATTTCAGCATATCAGACCTCCCGTATGTTTTCCGTTTCCGCCCGCAGCCTTAAGGCGAACGCCCGCATGAATTCCAGGCCGTCTTTCGCCATTTCCCCGGCTTCGGGGGTAAACAGGCTTCGTTTCACGTGTTCCATGTCCCATTCCACGGTCTCGACAGCGCCGCCTTTGCCCGTGAGGGGCAGACCGTTCGCCGCGCAGTAGGCGATGCCCCGGTATATGCCCACGGCGCCGCACATGTCCAGCTTGTCCGCGTCGAACAGCAGCCTTTCCTCTATGCCGCCCATTTGTGCGTCGCTTCTTCGCGAGTGCGCGGCGATTATCGCCCCGACCCGGCTCGCGAAAGCGCGCGTTTCCCCGTTCTCCAGCAGGAAGCGCTCCGCCTTTTCGGCGCCCGCCTTAGCGTGGGGCACTTTGGGGTCATTTATCTCCTCCGCACGCCCGCAGTCGTGGAGTATGGCGGCGAAAGTCAGCGCGCGGACGTCGGCGCCGGGGTAGTGTTTCGCCAGCTTTAAGCACCTTGAAACTACCCGCCGCACGTGGTCTTCCCCGTGGATCAGGTCGTTTGGAAACGACAGGGCGAATTCCCACGCCCGCTCCTCATCCATGCTTCTCACCGCCTTTACATTATTTTACCACAAAACTTTCCGAAATGCCATACTTCCCCTCCGCTTCCGCCCAAGATTGACATATTTCGTTTTTGGCTATATAATATGTTGATAAAATGGGACAGTATATTATGGAGGCAGAATGAAGTCCAAGAATCTTGTCGCGCTGATCATAGCGGTGATACTCACCGCGGCGCTGGTATTCGTTACCGTAAACGGATTGTCCTTCGGCGACACCGAGCTGGTAAAACCCGTGAACCGGGCGCTCAGCCTGGGGCTCGACCTCAGGGGCGGCGTGTACACCGTGTTCCGCGCCGAAAAGGGCGAAGACGACGAAACCGAGTTTTCCTCCAAGCTGGCGGCGACCCGGGACGTGCTCATCAACCGCCTGTCCTCCCAGGGCTACACCGAAGCCAGCGTGAGCCTGCAGGGCGAGGACGCGCTGAGGGTTGAGATACCCGACGTGACCGATCCGTCCGCGGTGGTAAAGCTGATCGGCACCCCCGCGCACCTGGAGTTCAGGGAGCCCAGCGGGCGCGTGATAATGGAAGGCAAGGACCTGGTCCGCGTCTCCCCCACGCTCGATACCACCTCCAACCGCTACGTGGTAAGCTTTAAGCTCTCCGACGAAGCGGCCATTGCTTTTGCCAACGCCACCGGCCGGCTGGTCGGCTGTCCCATCAGCATAGTGCTGGACGGGGTCGTGATCTCCGCGCCCCAGGTGTCCCAGCGCATAAGCGGCGGGCAGGGCCAGATCACCCTGGGCAGCGCAATGACGCTGCAGGAGAGCTTCGAGGAAGCCACCAACCTGTCGATGCTGATAATGAGCGGCGCGCTGCCCCTTGACATACACGAGACCGAGACCCGCGCCATCTCCGCCACGCTGGGCGAAGACGCCATAGTCAAGGCGGTGCGGGCGGGCATAATCGGCATGGCGCTGGTCATGCTGTTCATGCTGATCGTTTACCGGCTGCCCGGCCTTATGGCGGACATCGCGCTCATCTGGTACATCTGCGTGGTGATGCTGCTGCTGGGCGCGTTCAAGATCCAGCTCACCCTGCCGGGCCTGGCGGGCATACTTCTGGGCATAGGCATGGCGGTGGACGCCAACGTGGTCATATTCGAGCGCTTCCGCGACGAGCTCCGATCCGGCGAAAACACCCTTGCCGAAGCGGTGCGGGCGGGCTTCAAAAACGCACTGTCCGCCATACTCGACGGCAACATAACCACCCTTATCGCCGCCTTCGTGCTCATGTTCTTCGGCACGGGCTCGGTAAAGGGCTTCAGCTACACCCTGGCGGTGAGCGTGTTCGTGAGCGTGTTTTCCGCCCTGGTCATCTCCCGGCTGCTTCTGTCACTGGCGGTGGGTCTGGGCACCGAAAAACTCAGCCTCTACACCCGTCCTTTCCGCACCTCCACAAAGTTTTCCGCCGTCAAACTGTACAAAAAGCTCAGGCTGGTGCCCGTGGCCATAATCCTGATAGCGCTGGTGGTTTCCGTCGCGGGCGGGCTCAGGCTGGGCCTGGACTTTACCGGCGGCACCATGCTGGAGTATGAAGTCAACGCGCCTTTCGAGACCGCGGACGTCACCGCCCTCATCCGCCAGAGGGGCTTTACCGACAGCCAGGTCAGCAAACTGCAGACCGAACAGGGCATGACGGGCCTGCTCATCCGCCTCAAGCTGGACGAAAACGACTCCACCACCGAAAAGATACTGGACGAGCTAAACGCCGCCCTGAAAGACAAATATCCCGACATCGCCTTCAAGAGCATGGAGCACGCGGGCGCCACATCCAGCGCCACCCTGGTCAAAAACGCGCTCAAATCCCTGGCCTGGGCGCTGGGGCTGATGCTCATATACATCGCCATCCGCTTCGACCTGCCCAGCGGCCTTGCCGCGCTGATCGCGCTGGCGCACGACGCGCTGATAATGAGCGCATTCATGATATTCATGGGCCGCTGGTACCAGATCAACTCCTCCTTCATAGCGGCGCTGCTCACCATTGTGGGCTATTCCATAAACGACACCATAGTGGTGTTCGACCGCGTGCGCGAGAACGCCAAGCTGATGAAAGACGCGGACAAGCCCCTGATAGTCGACACCTCCGTCAGCCAGTCCCTGTCCCGCACCGTGAACACTACAGTCACCACCCTGATGACCGTGGTGCTCATGTACGTGCTGGGCGCGGCGAGTATAAGGGAATTCACCTTCCCGCTGATAATCGGCATGCTGGCGGGCACCGTGTCCTCCAACCTGATCGCCGCTCCGCTGTGGGTGAGGCTCAAGACGAATTCGGACAAGCGCAAGGCCCGCCGCGCGGAAAAATACAAGGAAGACGAAGCCATCGAGCCCGGTCAGAGGAATACGGATGCTTAGGCTCAGGCAGCTTAGGCCCCCGGAAGGCGTCTTCTGGGAGCGTCCAGCCGAAATGCACCCCATACTCTACCGCATGCTGCTGAACCGGGGCATAGACAGCCCCGAAGCGGCAAAGCGCTTTCTGCGTCCCGGGCGGGACCAGCTGCTGGACCCCTTCCTGTTGAGCGACATGGGCAGGGCGGCAAAGCTGATAAACGAAGCGCTGGATGCGGGCGAACACATCTGCGTGTACGGGGATTACGACGTGGACGGGGTGTGCGCCAGCGCCATACTCTCCCTTTACCTGCGGGAAAGGGGCGCGGACGTGAGCGTGTACCTGCCCTCCCGCCACAAGGAAGGCTACGGCCTTAACGCCGACGCGGTGGAGCACCTGGCGGTAAACGGCGGCCTGCTCATAACGGTGGACTGCGGCATCACCTCCTGCGAACTGGTGGAGCAGGCCCGAAAATCCGGGCTAAAGGTGATAGTCACCGACCACCACCGCCCCGGCGAGAACCTGCCCGACTGCCCCACCGTGAACCCGCTGCTTAACGGCTATCCCTTCGGATACCTGTGCGGCGCGGGCGTGGCGTTCAAGCTGGTGGAGGCGCTGGGCGGCCGGGAAAAGGCGATGGAGTACATAGACCTGGCGTGCCTGGCCACCATCGCGGACATAGTGCCCCTCAAGGACGAAAACAGGGTGATCGCCGCCCTGGGCCTCAAAAAGATGAACCTGTCCATGCGGCCGGGGCTGCGCGCCCTGTGCGAGACGGCGGGACTGGCCGACAGGGAACTGGGCGCGGGCAACGTGGCGTTCCAGCTCTCCCCCCGCATAAACGCCGCGGGGCGCATGGGCGACGCGCTTCTGAGCTACCGCCTGCTCACCCAGACCGATTACGCCAAATGCCTTGAGCTGGCGCTGGAGCTGGACGAACTCAATTCCTCCCGCAGGAGCGAGGAGACCCGCGCTTTCGCGGAGGCGGAAAGCCAGCTGACTGACTGGGATTTCAGCCGCGACCCCGTCATCATAGTCAAAGGCGAGGGCTGGAACTCCGGCGTTATAGGCCTGGCCGCCAGCAAGCTCACCGAAAAGTACCACTGCCCCAGCGTGGTGCTCACCAAGGAAAACCCGGACGACGAATTCTATACCGGCTCCTGCCGTTCCATAGAGGGCGTGAGCATCCACGACGCCCTGACCAACGTGAAGGAATACCTGCTGCGCTTCGGCGGCCACGAGATGGCGGCGGGGCTGCGGGTAAGCGCGGACAGGCTGGACGGCTTCGCCCGTGCCATAAACGAGTACGTATCGAAGACCCACGACCGGAACAAATGGATCCCCCGGGTGGAATACGACCTGATGTGCGATCCGGGCGAACTGGACGTGGAAGTGACCAGGCTGCTTAACGCTTTCGAGCCCACCGGCTGCCAGAATCCCCCGCCCGTGCTGCTCAGCGAGGGCGAGATGGCGGAATGCCGCGGCGTAGGCCGCGAAGGCGAGCACCTCAAGTTCGCCCTGGCGGGAGAAAAGGGCCGGCTGCCGGGCATCTGGTTCCGGGCGGCGGACAAACTGAGCCTCGCGGGCTCCCGGGTGCAGCTCGTATACTCTCCGGGGATAAACGAGTTCCGCGGCGCGGTGACGGTGCAGGCGCTGGCAAAGTGCGCAGTGCCGCTGGTGCCCTCCCTAAGCGCCGCCCAGGACCCCGCCGCTTTCGGCGCGTTCGTCGATACGCTCACGATCGCCCCACCCCAGGGCGACGCCCGGCTCGAGGACGTGCAGCGTGAGTTTTCCTCCGGTCTGTATTCCCGCTGCGTCATCTGCGCGGACGGGGAAAGTGCCCGTGCGGTAATGGAAAAGCTGGACGGGGAGTACGACCTGAGCTTCGGGGAGTTTCCCCGGGACATAAGGGGCTTCAACTGCGTAACGGTCTGCCCCGCATCCCCTCCTCCCGCGCGCTTTAAGCGGGTTTATTACGCGGGAGTGCCCAAGGGGCTATGCGGGGGCGGCATACAGATAAAGGGGCTGCCCGCGGCGCAGGCGTTCACCTGCTGTCCCGACACCGACGCGCTCAGGGGGCTGTACCGGGTGCTGCTGGGCATAAGCCGCCTAAGCGAAAAGATATCCGGCATGGACCGGCTGCTGGAACTGGCGCGGGTCCGGGCGGACATATCCCCCATGCAGGCCGTGCTGGGCATAAAGATCCTGTCCCGCATGGGACTCATAAGCATAAACGCGGACGCCGGGAACGTTGAGATCGCGGTCTCCCGGGAAAAGAAGTCGCCCGAAGACGACGAACTGTTCAGACTGCTTACGGCGGAGAGGAGAACATGAGCCAGGAATACGCTGCCGATACCAATCCCAACCGCGTAGTGCCGCTGGAGGAGATAGTCTCCCACACCCGGCGCTACCATCCCCGGGACGATATGGAGATCATCTCCCGGGCGTACGAGTATGCCAAGGAGGCGCATGCGGGCCAGGTGCGCATGAGCGGGGAGCCCTACTTCAGCCACCCCACCAACGTGGCGCTCATACTGGCGGACATAATGATGGACCCCGCCACCATCGCCGCAGGCCTGCTGCACGACGTGGTGGAGGACGTGGAAGGCGTCACCGGAGAGACCATAGAAAAGCTGTTCTCCGCTGAGATCGGCCAGATGGTGGACGGCGTGACCAAGCTCAACCACGTGGACTTCTTCTCCAAGCACCAGCAGAAGACCGAGTCCATAAGGAAGATGTTCATGGCCATGGCCAAGGAGATCCGCGTGGTGCTGATCAAACTGGCGGACCGCCTGCACAACATGCGCACCCTGGACACCCAGAAGCCCCAGCGCAGGCAGGACATCGCCCAGGAGACGCTGGACATATACGCGCCCCTCGCCCACCGTCTGGGCGTTTACGCGATAAAGAGCGAGCTTGAAGACCTGTGCCTCAAATACCTGGATCCCGCCGAGTACATGCTCATCAAGCAGAAGACCGACGAAAACGCCCCCGCCCAGCAGAAGCTGATAAGCGACATACAGAGGGACCTGAAAGCCGCCCTGGAAGCCGAGGGGCTCAAGGGCTTCGAGATCAGCGGGCGCATAAAGCACACCTACTCCATATACCGCAAGATGAAGGCCCAGAAAAAGACCTACGAGCAGATCATGGACCTGGTGGCGGTCAGGGTGGTGGTGGAGCAGTTAAGCGACTGCTACAGCGTGCTGGGCATCGTGCACAGCATCTGGCAGCCCATGCCCGACCGCATCAAGGACTATATCCATTCCCCCAAGTACGGCATCTACCAGAGCCTGCATACCACCGTTATAGACAAAAGCGGCCAGAGGTTCGAGGTGCAGATCAGGACGTTCGAGATGCACCAGAACGCGGAATACGGCATCGCCGCCCACTGGCGGTATAAAGAGGGCCGCGCCGCGGACGAACTGGACGACAAGCTCTCCTGGCTCAGGCGCATCATCGACTGGTCCAGCGAGACCGGCGACGCGGACGAGTTTTCCACCTTCCTGCGCACCGACCTGTTCCAGGACGACGTGTACGTGTCCACCCCAGCGGGAGACATCATCTCCCTGCCCAGGGGCGCCACTCCCATCGACTTCGCCTACCGCATCCACACCGCCGTGGGCAACCGCTGCGTGGGCGCCCGCGTGGACAGGAAAATGGTGCCCCTGTCAACCAAGCTGGAAAGCGGCAACCTGGTGGAAGTCATCACCTCCGCCGCCTCGAAGGGCCCGTCCCTGGACTGGCTGAACATAGTGGTCACGGGCGAAGCCAAGGCCAAGATACGCGCCTTCCTCAAAAACGCGTCCAAGGACGAGAACCTCGCCCGGGGCAGGGACCTGATCGAGCGCGAGCTCAAGCGCATGGGTCTGAACTATGTGGATCTGTTCAAGACCGAGTTTTTGGAGACCCTGTACCGCCGCTATTCCCTGTCGGGCCTGGACGACCTGTACGTAACGGTGGGCTTCGGCGGCCTGAGCGCGCCCCAGATAATCAACCGCCTGAACGACGAGTACCGCAAGAGCGTCAAACAGGAAGCCAAGCCCATCGAGAGCCTGCCCGAAAAGGTGCCCGCAAAGCCCCGCACCCACACCACCCAGGGCGTGGAAGTGGAGGGCGACGCCAGCATGCTGGTCAGGTTCGCCCGCTGCTGCAATCCCCTGCCCGGGGACAAGATCGTGGGCTACGTGACCAACGGCAGGGGCGTGAGCATCCACAGGGCGGACTGCGTGAACATGCTGGACGGCTCCATAGAGCCCGGGCGCATGGTGCGCGTAAACTGGGCGAGCGAGGGCAAGAGCAGCTACGAGGCGGAGATTCAGGTCCGCAGCTACGACAAGGTGGGCCTGCTGGGCGACCTGAGCAATCTGTTCGCGAACCTGGAGGTGCCGCTTCTGGCGGTAGCCGCCCGCAGCCTCAGGAACGGCACCAGCCAGATCAACCTTACTTTGGAGATCAAGGACACCGGCCAGCTGGACAAGGTCATCCGTCAGCTACAGAAGCGCAGCGACATACTTGAAGTGTTCAGGACCGGAATGTAAACGGAGGAGACCGAATGCGCGCGGTAGTGCAAAGGGTAAACTATTCGTTCGTGGACGTGGAAGGCGAGACCGTGGGCCGGATCGGCAGGGGCTATATGGTCCTGCTGGGCGCCATGGAGGGCGACACGGAGACGGACGCGGACTATATCATAAAAAAGGTCGCGGGCCTCAGGGTATTCGAGGACGAAAACGGCAAGATGAACCTGTCCGTGGGCGACGTGGGCGGCGGCGTGCTGCTGGTGAGCCAGTTCACTCTGGCGGGAGACGCCCGGCACGGGAACCGTCCCTCTTTTTCCTGCGCGCTGGAGCCCGAAAGCGCCCGGAAACTGTGCGACTACGTGGCGGACGGGCTTAAAAAGCTGAACATACCCGTTGAGACGGGAGTGTTCCGCGCCCACATGGAAGTCACGCTGCTCAACGACGGCCCCGTCACCATACTGCTGGACAGCCGAAAGGAATTCTGATGGAGATATCGGTAAGGGCTATAGGCGAATGCGCCGCCAACTGCTACATAATCGAAAAAACGCTCATGCTCGACCCCGGCGACGATACCCGGGCCATCGACCGTTTCATAGCCGATACGGGCGCCGACATAAAGACCGTGATAATCACCCACGGCCATTTCGACCACCTGCTGGGCGCCGCGCACATGAAGGAAAAGTACGCCTGCGAGATCCTGATATCGGAAAAAGACGCGCCCGCGCTGTACGACAAAAGCGCCGCCATCGTGCCCGATTTCGCCCTTACGCCCTTCACTCCCATACACGCGGACGCCCTGCTTGAGCCGGGCAGGACCGAGCTGCTGGGGCGCGAGTGCGATGTGATCGCTACCCCGGGCCACACTCCCGGGGGCATCTGCCTGTATTTCCCCGCGGAAAAGGCGCTGTTTACCGGGGACACGCTGTTCGCCCACGGCTACGGGCGCACGGATTTCCCGGGCGGCGACATGAGCAAGCTCATAGAGTCGCTGCGCAAACTGCTTGAAATGGACGGCGATATAACCGTGTATTCCGGTCACGGTGAGGCCGCCACCATCGCGCAGATTAGGCGGGGGTATTACAGATGACGCTCTGCCTTAAGACCAACCTGGAGCCCATCCGCAACGAGCTGGACGACGTCATACGCGTGTTCTACGGCGACGTGACTTTCGTGCCGGAAGGCGGGGACGCGCTTATAGAGCACACCCACCTGGAAGCCGGCGGGCAGTACACGGAGACGCTGTCGTGCGATGGCGCCGTGTGCTCAAGGCAGGCTGCCGTGCCCGAGGGCGAACTTGAACAGAAGCGCGTCATAAAGCGCGCCGCCAAGACCGCGCTGTTCCTGCTGCTAAAGCAGCTTACCGGCATCGATCCGCCCTGGGGCAGCCTGACCGGCATACGCCCCACCCGGCTCATGTACGAGGCGCTGGACGAAGGCCTGAGCATGGACGACGCGGAAGCCCGGCTCATGGACGAGTTTTTCGTAAGCCCGGAGAAAGCCGGGCTGATAAAGACCATAGTCAGCGCCCAGACAGGGCTCATCTATCCCCCCGCGGACAGCTTCGACCTGTACATCCACATCCCCTTCTGCGCCACCCGCTGCGCGTACTGCTCCTTCACCACGGGCGAAGTGGGCAACGGAAAGCTGATAGCGCCCTACGTGAACGCGCTGCTTACGGAGCTTAAAGACGGCGCAGCGCTCATGGAGCAAATGGGGCTTAAGATGCGGGCGGGCTACATAGGCGGCGGCACGCCCACCGCGATACCCGCAGAGCAGCTGGAGCGGATACTCGTCTGCGTACATGAGCTGTTCGGGCAGGGCGAGGAATTCACCGTGGAAGCGGGCAGGCCCGACACCATAACCCCCGAAAAACTGGAGATGCTAAGGCGCCAAAGCGTCACCCGCATAAGCGTGAACCCCCAGACGTTCTCGGACGAGACTCTCAGGCTCATAGGCCGCGCCCACACCAGCGAGGACACCCTGAAGGCGTACGCGCTCGCCCGGGAATACGGCTTTGACGACATAAACATGGACCTGATCGCCGCGCTGCCGGGCGAAGACATAAACGCCTTCTCCCGCACGCTGGAAAAGGTCATCACCCTGCGCCCCGAAAGCGTCACCGTGCACACCCTTGCGGTCAAACGCGCCAGCAAGCTGTACGAGGAAAGGCTGTTAAGCGGCCGGACCCGCACCCGCCGGGAGGCGGCGGACACCGACAAAATGCTGTCCCTCGCCCTGTCGTCCCTAACGGGCAGCGGCTACGTGCCCTATTACCTGTACCGCCAGAAGCATATGGCGGGCAACCTGGAAAACACCGGCTACTGCCTGCCGGGCAGGCAGTGCCTGTACAACATAGGCAACATGGAAGAGACCCAGAAGGTGCTGGCTTTCGGCGCGGGCTCCATAAGCAAGTGGATATTCCCCCGGGAAAAGCGCATAGAGCGCAGCGCGAACCTGAGGAACGTGGAAGAATACATAGCCCGGACCGGCGAAATGAGCCTCAAAAAACGAAAAATCATACTTGGCGAGGACGCACATGAAAAAGCTTAGTTTTCTTGCTCTGATACTGGCGCTGCCGCTGCTGCTGTGCGGCTGCGGCGTGGAATACGTGAACCAGTTTGCCGACATCCCCAAGCCCGAAGCGGTGTTCACCCTGGACGTGGACGGCGTCACGTATCACCTGCGCTTCACCCTGGACCCCGCTGCCGCGCCCAACACGGTGTGCAACTTTGTATCCCTTGCCAACAGCGGCTATTACGACGGGCTCAAGATAGACTACGTATACCCCACTTTCTTCATGCGGGGCGGAGACCCTGACGGGGACGGCACCGGCGGACCCGGCTACACCATAGCGGGCGAGTTTAAGCAAAACGGCTTCCCCATCCCCGGCATCTCCCACTCCCGCGGCGTCATATCCATGTGCCGCCTGCCGGAAGACAACAACTCCGCGGGCAGCCAGTTCTTCATCATGTTCTCCCGCCAGTCCGCCTACGACGGCCAGTACGCCGCCTTCGGTCAGCTCAAGGCGGGCGACTCCGAATCCGCCGCCACGCTGAGCATGCTGGAAAACGCGCTTACCGACCGCTCCAGCCGCCCCGTGGTGCGCCAGACCATAGTGTCCGTGCGCGTGGATACGAAGGGCTATGTGTACCAGGTGACGCCCTACGAGCCCGAACCCGAGCCCGAGCAGAAATAGATCCTTTAGACGCAAAACAGCTCCCGGGGCGATATGCTCCGGGAGCTTAATTATGCCTTCCCGCCGCGGCGGAAGGCGCTGTCTGCATATATAGTCAGCACATAAAAAATCAAAGCCGCGCGGTTTGCGCGGCTTTAACTTGTCAGCCCTGCTTCTGCTTGTGCTTGGGATTCTCGCATATCACCATTACGTGACCCTTGCGCTTGATTATCTTGCACTTTTCGCAGATGGTCTTAACGGACGGTCTTACCTTCATTTCTGTGTTCCTCCTTAAAAGAGTTACTGCTTGCTGCGCCAAGTGATACGGCCGCGGGTGAGGTCGTAGGGCGAAAGCTCTATCTTCACCTTGTCGCCGGGGTAGATGCGGATGTAGTTCATGCGCATTTTGCCGGAAACGTGCGCCAGTATCTTGTGGCCGTTAGGCAGCTGTACCTCGAACATCGCGTTGGGGTAGGCTTCGGTTACAACGCCTTCAACCTCTATAACGTCTGATTTGGACAAATGCATTCCTCCTTGGCAGCGATCCACTTGCGGATTTCGTGATCCTCTATC
>JAEEGL015494971.1_pt1 | contig 17419 bp, 14 predicted proteins | sample 9134231 | NCBI WGS metagenome assembly JAEEGL01 (sample SAMN16246548, study PRJNA631951) | gut metagenome | biome: gut microbiome; feature: rumen; material: fiber-attached | host: Bos | place: Iran: Karaj | collected 2018-10
AAGGCAGACCGTATTTCTCTTCGAATTTTTTATGAGAAGCCACCGTATCTTTGCTCACTCCCAGCACGACCGCGCCTTTTTCACGAAACTGCGGATACAGCTCTCCAAACGCGCAGGCCTGCTTCGTACAGCCGGCCGTCATATCCTTGGGATAGAAATACAGGATGACTTTCTGACCCCGGTAGTCTGAAAGGTTTCTCATTTCCCCATTCTGATCCGGCAGCGTAAACGCCGGGGCTTTCGTTCCAATTTGCAGCATTACTGTCTCCTTTCCATGCCGTAGATCCCGAAACAACTATAGGGCAATGGTCAGTGTTCCACTTGAACAGCAGGGTACCATCCCTGATAAAAGTATAAGCAAAACCCGTAAAAATATCAACGCCGCAGCAGATCCGGCTTTACATACCGTATTACCGTGCCGGACCTTTTCTTATCTCAGCGCATCGCTTCCTTCATTTCCCGGACAAATGCCCCGATATGGGGCGGTGCTTCCCTGCCGTACTTCTCAAGCAGGCGGATGATCGCCGATCCGACAATGGCGCCGTCGGACAGGTCCGCCATTCTCTTTGCCTGTTCCGGCGTGGAGATACCGAAACCGATGGCGCAGGGAATACTTGTGTTTTGCCTTACCACTTTAATGATAGAGGCAAGATCCGTGGTGATCTCGCTTCTGGTGCCCGTTACGCCAAGGCTGGAGACAATGTATAAAAAGCCTTCGGCTTCCTTTGCGATCATGGAGATCCGGTCTTCCGAGGTGGGCGCGATCATGGAAATCAGGTCCACACCGTATGTCCGGCAGGCCGGCAGAAATTCTTCTTTTTCTTCGTAGGGTAGATCCGGAAGGATCAGTCCGTCGATCCCCGTCTCCCGGCAGGCAGAGATGAACCGTTCCGCTCCATAGGAAAAAACGACATTCGCATAGGTCATGAAAACCATCGGGATGCCGATATCCCGGCGGAGCTTTCTTACCATCTCAAAGATATGATCTGTCCGGACACCGCCGGCGAGCGCCCTGACGTTGGCACCCTGGATCACCGGCCCCTCCGCGGTAGGATCCGAAAAGGGGATGCCCAGTTCGATCAGGTCCGCTCCGTTTTCCGCCATCTGACGGACCGCAGCTTCCGTCGTATCCAGATCCGGGTCCCCGCAGGTAATAAAGGGTATAAATGCTTTTCCTTTCTCAAAGGCCTTTTTGATATTACTCATGGATGTTTTCTCCTCTGTAGCGGGCGATGGCGGCGCAGTCCTTGTCTCCCCTGCCGGAGATCGTAATGACAATGATCTGATCCGGAGACAAATACGGCGCGATCTTCATGGCATGTGCGACAGCATGTGCGGATTCAATGGCGGCAATGATGCCTTCCGTGCGTGCCAGATACTCAAAAGCCTGCACAGCTTCCTCATCCGTCACCGGAACATATTCCGCGCGCCCGGTATCATGAAGATATGCATGCTCCGGTCCGATGCCCGGATAATCCAGACCGGCCGAGATCGAATATACCGGCGCGATCTGGCCGTCGGCATCCTGACAGAAATAGGACTTCATTCCATGAAAGATGCCCAGTTTTCCGGTGGCGATGGTCGCCGCGGTTTCCAGGGTATCTATTCCACGCCCGGCAGCTTCACAGCCGATCAGCCGTACATCCGGGTCATCGATGAAATGATAAAAGCTCCCGATCGCGTTGGAGCCGCCGCCCACGCAGGCCAGGACCGCATCCGGAAGCCGGCCTTCCTTTTCCAGGATCTGCTCTCTGATCTCCCGCGAGATCACGGACTGGAAGTCCCGTACGATGGCAGGAAAAGGATGCGGGCCCATGACGGAACCCAGGCAGTAATGGGTATCGCTGACCCGTGAGGACCATTCACGCATGGCTTCCGATACCGCATCTTTAAGCGTAGCCGTTCCTGTTTTCACCGGGATCACCTCAGCGCCGAGCAGCCGCATACGGTAGACATTCAGTGCCTGCCGGACCGTATCCTCTTCTCCCATAAACACGATACATTCCATATCCATGAGTGCCGCAGCAGTTGCCGTAGCTACGCCGTGCTGCCCCGCGCCGGTCTCCGCGATCAGCCGAGTCTTGCCCATTTTTTTTGCCAACAGTGCCTGACCCAGAACGTTGTTGATCTTATGTGCACCGGTATGGTTCAGATCCTCTCTCTTGAGGTATATTTTCGCCCCGCCAAGGTCCTTTGTCATCCTGGCTGCGTAATAAAGCCTCGAAGGCCTGCCGGCGTACTCATTGAAGAGCTCCGAAAGTTCTTTGTTAAAAGCGGGATCATTTTTATAATGATCGTAAGCTTTCTCCAGCTCTATCACGGCATTCATCAGTGTTTCCGGGATATACTGTCCTCCATAAATGCCGAATCTTCCTTTTATCACAATAACCTCCTTCCACACACGATCATCCTGTATGGTGTTTTACTCTTTCCGCTCCCGCAGTATGTCCGAAAAGAAAAACTGCTTTCTTTTTCAGGACATCGCCTCCATAATGGCCCGGATCTTTTTTTCCGATTTCAGGCCCGGAGCGTCTTCGGCGCCAGTCATGACATCCATATAATCCGGCTGGAATTCCAATAGCAGCTCCCTTATGTTTTTCTCTGTAATGCCTCCGCCGAGGATCATCTTTTTGGAAGATGCTTTTACGCTCTTTCTTTCTTCCCCGGTCAGAGAGAGTTTTCCTCCGCCTGCCGCTGCGTTCCCGGCATCACGGCTGTCAATAAGAATATAATCTGCCTGCGAGGATCCCAATAAGTGAATGGTATCGGCAAGGCTTTCGGTGCCGAACATCTGCTTACGCAACGCGGAATTCGCCGGAACGCTGCGGATCAGCTCTATCCCGATATCATGCAGACTTTCGGCAATGCGGTCTGTTTCCTCCATAGTTTCCGTATAGTGCAGCTGCACCTTATCCGGCATGAGAAAGCGTGCTATTTCCAGCACCTTTTCCGGTGCGCCTCCGGTTACGACACAGCTTCCGGTCTTCACCTTCCTGATCAGTACCTGTGCCTGCTGACGGCTGATGTTCCACGGAACATCGACAGGGTACTCCACCACAAAACCGGTGATATCCGTCTGCAGCGCGTTGCAGATATCCACACCCCGCTGATCCGTGACACCGCAGATCTTCAATCCGCTTTTTCGTGACATGGAGCGGAACATCATCACCGGGTCTTCCGCCTGCAAAAGAGCCGTCCCTGTCAGGACCGCATCCGCACCCGCACGGACCGCGGTCCTGGCGTCATCTCCGCAGCTCAGCCCGCTCTCGACAACAATAAAAGCCTCCCTGCCGCGGATACCTTCCAGCAGCCCCGACGCATGCCTGACATCCCCATTGTCCCGTTCCAGCTCCAGAATATTCCGGTTGTTGATACCGACAAGCGGCGCCCCGAGACGGAAGGCAAAGTCCAGCTCTTCTTCGGTGTGCGTCTCCACCAGAGGCATCAGGCCTCTGTGAAGCGCCCCCTTGTAGAGCCGCTCCAGCTTTTCTTCTCCCAGGCAGGATACGATCAGTAGAATGGCCGATGCTCCTGCTTTTACGGTTTCGTCAAGATCCCTCTCATCCTCGATGAAGTCCTTTCTCAGAACCGGGACCTTCACATGACTGCAGATATCCTCAAGCATACGCACGGAGCCATGAAACTCCTTCTCTTCCGTGACTACGGAGAGTGCCGGAGCGCCGGCAGCGGCAAGCATAGCCGCGTATCCGGCAGGATCTCTTCCCCGCAGAAGATCGCCTTCTTTGGGAGAAAATGCCTTAATGTCCGGTATTACCGGGATAAGACCCTCCCCCTTTTTGATTTTCAGTGCCTTTAAAAAATCCATAGTTTCAGAATGCATTGGAGCGCTGAACCAGTTCCTCCAGCTTTGCCGCGGCAAGACCGTCATCGATGATCTTCCTTACCATCGTGATCCCTTCATCAAAGCCTTTCGCTTTGTCTCCGACGACCAGGGCTCCGGCAGCATTGATCAGTACCGCGTCCCTTCTGGCATCCCGTATACTCCCGTTGAAAACGCCTCTGATCGTTGCCGCGTTTTCTTCCGGTGTTCCGGTTTTGATCTGGTCGATGGTACACCGTTCCAGTCCGAAATCCTCCGGGGAGATCTCATATTCTTTTAACGCTCCGTCTTTCAGTTCCAGGATCCGTGTTGTACCGAGAAGCGAGATCTCGTCCAGGCCGTCCATACCATGAACAAACATCGCCCGGGTATAACCGATCTCTTTGGCGACAGTAGCGACCTGCTCCAGGAGCTCGGGCTTATAAACGCCCAGCAGATGTCTTGGTGCGAAAGCCGGGTTGATCAGGGGACCGATGATCGTATAGAAGATCGTCTTGATGCCCAGTGCCGCTTCCGGCGCCAGCACTTTGCCCATGACGGGATGGAATAAAGGCGCATAGATAAAGGCGATGCCGATGTCTTCGATCAGCTTTGCCGCCTGTTCGGGAGTCAGGTTGATATTTACCCCCAATGCCTCCAGGACATCCGCACTGCCCGACAAACTGGATATGGAGCGGCTTCCGTGCTTAGCGACCGGGATCCCGGCAGCCGCGGCGATCAGTGCGGTCGCAGTGGAAATGTTATATGTGGAAAGTCCTCCGCCGGTGCCGCAGGTATCCATGGTTTCTGCCGAAGTATGCGGAACGATCGGAATACAGTTTTCCCGCATGGCCTTGGCGATGTAGGCCGTTTCCTTCAATGTTGTGCCCTTCATGACGAGCGCTACCAGAAAACCTGAGATCTGTCCTTCTGTCAGCCTGTCTTCCCGGATATCCGTGATGATCTCCAGAACCTCTTCTTCCGTCATATCCTGCTTGTTCGTAAGCTTTGCCAAGATTTCTTTGTACATCGTTTTTCCTCCTGCAAAAATCTTCTGATGCTCTGCCGGGGAAATAAAAAAGCCCCTGACAGAAAGATACTATCTGTCAAGGACGAATAGATACACTTGCCGTGCGACACTATCCGCGGTGCCACCTTGAATTCACGGTCTGACCCGTGCGCTTGTCAGGATACCAGCATATCCCCGGCATGTAACGTTTGCCTCACGTCGCGGAATACTCGGAATCTCTTCCTTTGACCGCGCCCTCGGAAGTCCATTCGGTGCAATATCTCACGCTGCGATCTCACCATCCGCAGCTCTCTCATGTGACAGGGAAGACACCTACTTACTCTCCCTCAACGGTTTGATTTTTATTATAACATGTAATATCATATCACATCTCAAAAGTCAAGCGGAAGATCTCGCAGGAACCCATCCATAAGCAAACGACCCCGGAGATTATATCTTCAGGGTCGTCGTCATGTATTTATCAGAGTATGGTTTTTAATAGAGCTTCGCGCCCGCCGGGATGTGCGGATCCACCATGATCAGCTGCAGCTTTTCCTCACCCTCCACTTTATGAAGAGCGCTCAGAAGCATACCGTTGGACTCCATCCCCATCATTGCTCTCGGCGGGAGGTTCACGATCGCGAGCAGCGTCTTCCCGACGAGCTGTTCCGGCTCGTAGAAGGCGTGGATGCCGCTCAGGATCACGCGTTTCTCGTCCGTTCCGTCGTCCAGGACGAACTTTAAGAGTTTCTTGGACTTCGGAACAGCCTCGCACTCCAGTACCTTCACGGCACGGAAATCGGACTTGCTGAAGGTCTCAAAGTCCACGTGATCTTTGAACAGCGGCTCGATCTCCACTTTGGAAAAATCGAGAGGCTCTGCAGGTGCTGCGAAGGGATCTGCCGGTGCAGCCTGTGCGGCATCCGGAGCAGCCGGATCTTCTTCCGAAGATTCCGCATTTCCCTCTCCGCCGGTCTTGATCGACTTCATCGTCGGGAACAGCAAAACGTCGCGGATCGCCTGACTGTCGGTCAGAAGCATGACGAGACGGTCGATACCGTACCCGATACCGCCTGTAGGCGGCATGCCGATCTCCAGCGCATTCAGGAAATCCTCATCGGTATGCTGTGCTTCCTCGTCGCCGGCTTCACTGAGCGCATCCTGTGCCTTAAAACGTTCTCTCTGGTCGATCGGGTCGTTGAGCTCGGAGTAAGCGTTGCACATCTCACGGCCGTAGATATAAAGTTCAAAACGCTCGACACGGTCGGGCTGACCGGGCTTCTTTTTGGTCAGCGGGCTGATCTCTATCGGATGCTCCGTGATAAAGGTGGGCTGGATCATTTTTTCTTCGCAGTACTCGTCGAAGAAAAGATTCAGGATATCGCCCTTCTTATGGCGGTCTTCAAATTCTATACCACGTTCCTTCGCCAGCGCCTTTGCCTCCTCATCGCTGTGGACCTCTTCAAAATCCACACCGGCATACTGCTTCACAGCTTCATTCATGGTCAGACGCAGGAACGGCTTGGCCATGTCGATCACCGTGCCGTTATACTCGATCACCGCACTGCCGCAGACTTTCTCGGCGAGATAGCGGAACATGCTCTCGGTCAGTTCCATCATGCCGTTATAATCTGTATATGCCTGATAGAGTTCCATCAGTGTGAACTCCGGATTGTGGCGGGTGTCCAGACCCTCGTTGCGGAATACACGGCCGATCTCATAAACGCGCTCCAGACCGCCGACGATCAGACGCTTTAAGTATAGCTCCAGGCTGATGCGAAGTTTAAGATCCTCGTCCAGTGCGTTGAAATGGGTCTCGAACGGACGTGCTGCCGCACCGCCCGCATTGGATACGAGCATCGGTGTCTCCACCTCGATAAATCCCCTGCCATCCAGGAAGTTACGGATCTCTTTTATGATCATGGAGCGCTTGATGAAGGTATCCTTTACCTCCGGGTTCATGATCAGATCGACGTAACGCTGACGGTAACGGGTATCCACATCGGTAATACCGTGGAACTTCTCCGGCAGGATCTGCAGGGACTTGGAAAGCAGGGTCACAGATTCCGCGTGTACGGAAGTCTCGCCGGTCTTGGTCCGGAAAGCATATCCCTTTACACCGACGATATCTCCGATATCCATCTTTTTGAAATCCGCATAAGCCTCTTCGCCGACCGCGTCTCTGGCTACATAGACCTGGATCTTGCCGTCACGGTCCTGTATATGACAGAAAGAAGCCTTGCCCATGACGCGCTTGAGCATGATACGGCCTGCTATGGAGACCCGGATAGGAGATGCGTCCATGATCGCTCTGCGCTCATTATAATCCGCGTTCAGGATCTCTCTTGCAGCTGCTTCGTCCAATCCTTCCGTATCCGGCACCGGACGGTCGCCCAGTAATTCTTTTTCATGTGCCGCGTAAAGGGCAGTGACCTCTTCGGAGTGATGCGTCTGGTCATAGGTCGTGATCACAAAAGGATCCTTCCCTGCAGCCTGCAGCTCCGCGAGCTTCTCCCGGCGGACCTGGCGGACCCGGTTCAGATCCATCTCCTGGCTCTGTCCCCTCTGACTGCTCTGTGCTGTTTCTTTCCTTTCCTTATTCTCTCCCATACATATACCCTTTCGCTCTCATACCGCCCGCGGGCGTCATGCAACTCTTTATAAAAGAAAATGCTGATCAGATCAGCATTTTCAAAGTCATATCTCAGCCTGCCTTGCGGATGTCAAGCACCTTGTACTGTACGGTGCCTCCCGCGGGAAGCGTCACATCCACAATGTCCCCGATCTTATGCCCCATCAGGGCGGATCCGACGGGAGACTCATTGCTGATCTTTCCTTTCAGACTATTGGCTTCGGAGGAACCGACGATCTGGTACTCGACCTCTTCCTCATATTCCATGTCATAAAGCATAACTTCACAGCCGACATTGACCTTACCGGGATCGAACTCCTCATCGACAACGACTTCCGCGTTCTTAAGGATGCTCTCCAGTTCCACGATACGGCGTTCGATCTCGCTCTGCTCGTCCTTTGCCGCGTCATAATCCGCATTCTCGGACAGGTCTCCCTGCTCTCTCGCTACCTTGATCTTCTCGGCAACCTCCTGCCGCCGGACCACTTTCAGCTCATGCAGCTCTTCTTCATATTTCTTAAGACCCGCATAAGTGATCATGGTTTTTGTTTCTTCTTTCGCCATGACTTTTTATAACTCCTCCATGGTAATGATAGGCATAGTTCTAAACGCAAATTATATCCATAGAAGAAGTGGCTGTCAACTGACGAAAAAATGAATTTCGTATGAATTATGATACTTTTTGTCTGATCCTACATCTTTCCGACGAAGTCACGAAGTTCATCCAAAGAATTGATGACATTCATTTCGGCACGGAGTTTAGCCGCGCCCGGAAGACCCGAAGTATACCATGCCAGATGCTTCCTCATTTCCGGGATCGCCAGCTTTTCTCCTTTGAAACGGACTGCCAGTTCCGCGTGCCGGACAGCCATGGCCTTTCGCTCCTCCGGTGTCGGCTCAGGGAGCAGCTCGCCGCTCTCCAGATACCGGATCGTACGCCGGATCAGCCAGGGATTGCCTTTTGCGCCCCTTGCGATCGCGACGCCGTCGCATCCCGTCTCATCGATCATCCGTTTCGCATCCTCCGGTGAAAATATATCGCCGTTGCCGAACACGGGGATCCGCACAGCCTCTTTCACCTGCCGGATCACATCCCAGTCCGCCTGGCCGCTGTACATCTGCGCGCGCGTCCTTCCGTGCAGTGTGATCGCTGCCACACCCGCCTGCTCTGCCATTTTCGCAAACTCCACGGCATTTACATGTTTATCGTCAAATCCTTTGCGGAACTTGACTGTGACCGGCATGGGTGAGAGAACACGGACCATCATGTCCAGGATCTGAAACGCCAGATCAGGCTTTTTCATGAGGGCAGATCCTTCACCATTATTAACGATCTTCGGCACCGGGCACCCCATGTTGACATCGATCACATCAAATCCGGGAGCGATCCGCTCTGCCATTCTTGCCATGATCATAGGATCGGAACCAAACAGCTGCACCGCGATCGGATGCTCATTTTCCGCTGTCTGGAGGATCAGATGGTTGTTTCTGTTATTATAAAAAATACCCTTGGCAGAGACCATTTCCGTGCTGGTCAGGGCAACACCCATTTCCTCCAGCAGAACACGATATGCCGTATCGGTAATGCCGGCCATCGGTGCCATGATGACATTATTTATCAGGGTGATATTTCCGAGTCTGATCAAATCTTCCTCTTTCTAAATAAAATTATTAAATTATGACCGAAATGTTTTTGAAAACATTTCCAGCTGTTCAAACAATTCGGCATTGTCTGACTGGATCCTGCGGATCTTCAGCTCCGCGCCGATCTCATCGATGGGATCGATCGTCTGCAGGTGGAGCCGGTGATCCTGATCATACGAGATCGTGATCGCGCCGCCCACATCCGCACAGTAGCTCACGCAGATGACCTTCAGCTCCTTTTTGACTTCCTCCGGCAGAATGCCGAAATCCTCTTCATTGAAATACCAGCGCATGCTCTGCGCATTGGCGCCGCAAAGTACTGTATCCATATCGTTTCCTCTTAAATCTTTGCTGCCCGTGAGATATTCCTGCCTGTGTCGTTTACGGGCATATCATACCGGACACCTACAGCCCGAGTACCCTGGTCTTCACATTTTCCTCCCCGTATTCTTTGTACAGGAGTGCCAGGGTATCCTCATCCGTCCTTACCGCAAGATCACGCGGAAGCCGCTTGACGGCTTTTTCCCTGCGGAGATAGACTACTACCGGTACATGTCCCTGATGCTCAAAGCACTTTTCTTCCAGCCCGGATCCGGCAGATTTATAAGCCTTCATATCTTCAAATGCGATCCAGAGTTCCTTGCGTATGTTTTCCACATCCCGCAGTGTTTCCGCCAGCAGGCTTGCGTTTTCATCCCGTCCGATACTGATGCGTCCGGTCACGAAGACCCGGCTGTCCGGCTCCGTCAATTCACGGAACCGATCCAGCACATCCGGAAAGACCAGCACTTCGAATTGCCCGTAGATATCTTCGAGCGTAAGAAACGCCATTTGCCTGTCTTTCCTGGTGACCTTCAGTTTTCGCTCCAGGATGATCCCTCCGCTTACAACACTGTCTCCTTCTTTCAGCCGGCACAGTCCGGTGACATCATCTGCCCGATAGTCGTATGACCAGGCGTTCACGATCTTTCGAAAACTGTCCACATAGGTCTCCATGGGATGCCCGCTGAGATAGATCCCGGCAGCTTCCTTCTCGTATGCCAGCAGTTCGCTTTTGGAAAATTCCTGCAGCTCCGGCATCTTGTGCCTGAAGCTTGCCTTTCCGGAAGGATCGGCTATGTCGAACAGTGTGATCTGTCCGCTGATCTCGGACTTCCGACGCGATGACGCCTCATCCAGCAGTTCATTCATCATGCTGAGTTTCTGACGCCGATTTCCGGGAAGGGAGTCAAAGGCACCGGCTTTGATGAATCCTTCGATGGCTTTACGGTTGACCGAAGGAGGCATTCGATCGATAAAATCTTCCAGATCCCTGAACTTTCCGCTGTTTTCACGTACCCGGACGATATCCTCCACGACGGTTCGTCCTACGCCTTTGATCGCCGTCAGTCCGTATAGGATCGTCCCCCGGTTTTCATTGCCTGCCCTGCTGCCGCCGGTATTGGGCAGTGTTCCTTCCAAAGCAGTCCTGACAGCCGTAAATCCGTAATCTCCTTCATTGATATCGGGCGGCATCATCCGGATCCCCATCCCGCGGCAAGCCTGGATATATTCCGAAGCTTTGGAAGTATTATCCATCACAGAAGTCATCAGGGCGGCCATAAACTCTGCGGGATAATAGTATTTCAGCCAGGCAGTCTGGAAAGAGACCACGGCATACGCCGCTGCATGGGATTTATTGAAGGCGTACGAAGCAAAGTCCGTCATCTCGTCAAAGATATGATTGGCTGTCCGCTCTTCAATGCCGTTTGCGATACACCCGCGTACCCCTTCTTCTTCATTGCCATAGACGAAGTTATAACGCTCTTTCTGCATGACAGCGTGCTTTTTCTTGGACATTGCCCGGCGCACGAGATCCGCCCGCCCGAGCGTGTACCCCGCAAGCCCCTGCACGATCTGCATTACCTGCTCCTGGTAAACGATACAGCCATAGGTCGTGGAAAGGATCGGCTCCAGCTCCGGGCATTCATAATGGACAGAATCCCTGTTTTCCTTGCCCTGTATATACCGGGGAATAAAGTCCATCGGGCCCGGCCGGTACAGTGCCAGTCCCGCGATGATGTCGTCTATGCTCTCGGGCTTCAGCTCTTTCATAAAAGCCGTCATGCCCGCGGATTCCAGCTGGAATACGCCCGTCGTATCTCCGCGGGAAAGCATACGGAAGACCTCCGGATCGGTGTTGTCGATCCGGTCGATGTCGATCTCCACACCGTGATTGCGCCGGATCTGATCCAGGGCATGCCGGATCACCGTCAGGGTCCTGAGACCCAGAAAGTCCATTTTCAGAAGTCCCAGTTCCTCCAGAGTCGTCATGGTGAACTGCGTCACGATCGTGCCGTCCTGGTTTCTGGAAAGCGGAACGAACCGATCCACCCGGTCCCTGGTGATCAGTACACCTGCAGCATGCATCGACGAATGTCTGGGAAGTCCTTCCAGCCGTTTGGAAATATCGATCATATAACGGATCTGCGTATCTGTCTCATAGGACTTTTTGAGATCCGGGCTCTGGGCAAGCGCCTTATCCAATGTCATCCCGAGCTCGTTGGGGATCATCCGGGCTATCTGGTCGCACAGGGCATAGGGAAGATCCAGTACGCGTCCGACATCCCGGACCACTCCCCGTGCCGCCAGCGTTCCGAAAGTAATGATCTGCGCGACATTATCCTTGCCGTATTTCCCGATCACATAATCGATCACTTCCTGCCGGCGCTCATAGCAGAAGTCCACGTCAATATCCGGCATGGAGACGCGTTCCGGATTCAGGAAGCGCTCAAACAGCAGGCTGTAGCGGATCGGGTCAATGTTGGTGATCTCCAGGGCATATGCTACGACCGATCCGGCTGCAGACCCCCTGCCGGGTCCCACCGGGATCCCATGCCGCTTTGCATATCCGATAAAATCAGAAACGATCAGGAAGTAATCAACGAATCCCATCGTCTCGATCGTTTTAAGTTCGTATTCCAGCCGGCCCCTCAGATCCGTCCCGTATACGGATAAGCCGCCGTCTACTGCCTGCAGACAGCCGGGATAGCGTTTCTCCATTCCTTCACGGCACAGGCGCCGCAGGAAGGAGTCTGCAGTCTCCCCTTCCGGTACCGCAAACACCGGCAGCTTATAGTTGCCAAATTCAATATCTACCTGACACCGGTCGGCGATCTTTGCGGTATTATCCAGGGCCTGCGGAGCATAGCGGAAGAGTTCCCGCATCTCTTCTTCGGATTTCAGATAGTACTGTCCGCCCTCATAACGCATCCGGTCCGTATCGGAGACCTTTTTGCCGGTCTGGATGCATAGGAGGATATCATGCGCCTCCGCATCTTCCGGCCAGGTATAATGGCTGTCGTTGGTCGCGATCAGTTCGATGCCCGTTTCCCGGCTGAGCCGCATCAGTCCTGCGTTGACCGTACGCTGCAGCTCGATCCCGTGATCCTGCAGCTCAAGATAAAAATTGTCCGGCCCGAATATATCTCTGTAGCGGAGCGCTGCCTTCTTTGCTTCTTCATACAGACCGCTTCCCAGATACCTTGCCACTTCGCCTGCCAGACAGGCGGAGCTTGCGATGATTCCCTCATGGTACTGCCGCAATGTTTCCAGATCCACGCGGGGCTTATAATAAAAACCGTCCACAAATCCTGTGGAAACGATCTTCATAAGATTGGCATACCCCTGATCGTTCTCAGCCAGCAGGATCAGATGATAATAGCGGTCTTCATCCTCACGGTTCTGCCGTTCAAAGCGGGAACCCGGCGCAACATAGACCTCACAGCCCAGTATAGGCTTTATGCCCTGCTTCAGCGCCTCTTTATAAAAGTCGATCACGCCGTACATGACTCCGTGGTCAGTGATGGCAAGCGCAGTCTGTCCCAACTCCTTTGCACGCGAAATAAGCTCGCCGATCCGTGAAGAACCGTCCAGCAGGGAATACTGCGTATGTACATGAAGATGCGTAAACATATTCTTGATCGTTATGGATATCTGCCGCGAAATACGGGCGCCTGCCCTTACATCATATAATACACCAAGTCTGTCCTTTTAAAAACAAAAAGTGCAGGCGCCCCGCAGATCCGGAGCGCCCGCACCGAAGTGTTGTCTGGTATGACCTTACCCGGCAAAGAACGTCGAGATCGCCTCCACGGCTTCCTCTTCGTCACTGCCTTCCGCCGTAACTGTGATGGCATCCCCGCTGTAAGACACCAGTGTCATTACTCCCATGATACTTTTGGCATTGATCCTCTTGTTCTGGCAGTTCAGGTGGATCCTGGAGGTATACTCACCCGCCAGGGAAACCAGTTCAGCCATAGCCCGCTCGGTATCATGCGCCAGATTAACTACCACATTGCGACTTGTCATAATAGTCCTCCCATAAAACTGACTATTTGCAGTTTACAATGAACCGTTCCTAAGTTCATCTGCTATTTTCGCTAACTTACGAAAGCGATGGTTGATGCCTGAGCGTCCCACTCCGGGAATCCGCCCGGACAGCTCCTGCAGAGTCGCTTCGGGCAACTCGAGGCGAAGCTCCGCGATCTCCCTGAGGGGCTCGGGAAGATTTCTGAGGCCGATCCGGTCACGGATCAGTTCGATATCCTCCACCTGTCTCAGGGACGCGGATACGGTCTTGTTGATGTTGGCTGTCTCAAAATTGACACGCCGCTGGACCGTCCCCCGCATTTCCTTGACGACACGTACATTCTCGTAATGCAGCAGGGCATTGTGCGCACCCAGAAGTGCCAGCATATCCGTTATCGCATTGCTGTCCTTCAGATAGACCACCGGCTTGCCTTTGCGCTGCATCTGCTTCGCTGCAATGCCGAACCTCCGGATCGCCCGCATGGTCTTTTCTGCTTCTTCCGAAGAATCACAGACAAAATCAAGGTGATAAAGCTTTTCCGGATCACTGACGGAACCGGAACGAACGAAAAGGGTCATTAAAAACTCTTTTTCCTCTATCAACTCTCTGTTTTCGGTTATTTTACTATGCCGGTTTTTGAAAGTAAAGTATTTATTTTTGACTTCATCCCGGACTTCGGCGGAAAAAGACATGTTATATATGCTCCGGGTAAACGTACAAAGGTGTCCTGGCGTGATCTGCTTTTATCTGCTGATGCAGCTGTGTTCGATCTTCAGCCCGTAATCCGCATTTTCCTTAAGATGCGCATAAACGGCTTCTGCGACCGTCACGGAACGATGCCGTCCTCCCGTGCAGCCAAAAGCAATAATAAGCTGGTTCTTTCCTTCTTCGATAAAACGAGGGATAAGAAAATCCAAAAGCCCGTTGAGCCGCTGCATGAATTCCAGGGAGTCCTCATTCCGCATCACGAAGTCCCTGACTTCCTGCATCAGCCCTGTTTTAGCCCGGAGTTCCTCCACATAGTACGGATTCGGAAGGAAACGAACGTCGAAAACCATGTCCGCATCCTGCGGGATCCCGTATTTGTAGCCAAACGACAGGATCGTTACATAGAGATTACGGAAGCTTGCATTTCGTGAAAAGATCTGCTCAAGCTGCTGCCGCAGATCCCTGGTAAGCATGGTCGAAGTATCCAGGACATAATCCGCGCGCTTTTTCAGCCATCCGAGCGCCTCCCGTTCTTTCCGTATACCGTCTTCCACATGGCCGTCCGCGGAAAGGGGATGAGCCCTGCGCGTTTCCTTGAAGCGTTTGATAAGCGTCTGGTCGGACGCATCCAGAAACAGGATACGGTACTCGTTGTCGTCCTGCTCCCTCTCCTCCAGCAGACTTCTTAACACCGAAGGCTGATCGGCGTTGCGGATATCTACTACGATCGCGGCTTTCTGGTGGCTTCCTTCCTGCAGGATCTCCAGGAATTTTGGGATCAGCAGGACCGGCATATTATCGACACAATAATATCCCAGATCCTCCATCGTTTTCAGCGCCACCGTCTTGCCGGCGCCCGACATTCCTGTCATGATCACAAATTCCATGCAGTCTCCCTTTATGCCTTCATCTCGGCGTTGACTCTCTTGAAGAATTCCTCCGGCGCGCTGTATCCCATCTTTTTCGCACGGTTGTTGACCGCAGCACTCTCCACGATGATCGCGATATTTCTGCCCGGACGGATCGGGATATTGTGCGTCCTGACCTTGTTGCCGAGGATCTCCATATACGTGTCTTCCAGACCGAGTCTGTCGAATTTCTTGTCCTTCTTATACTCTTCCAGATTGATGACCATGTCGATGTTCTGGCTCTGCTTGACGGCCTCAAAGCCGAACATCGCGCGGACATTGATGATGCCGATTCCGCGAAGCTCAATGAAGTCTTTGGTCATCTCGGGAGCTACGCCGACCAGAGTCTCATCCGACACTTTACGGATCTCTACGACGTCATCCGATACAAGCCGGTGTCCCCGCTTTACAAGCTCCAGAGCTGCTTCCGACTTGCCGATGCCGCTGTCGCCCATGATCAGGACCCCCTCGCCGTATACGTCGATCAGGACTCCGTGCAGGGTGGTGCGCGGCGCAAGCAATACCCGCAGCCACCGGATCAGTTCACTGGTCGTCTCCCCGGTGGAATGGGGGCTGATCAGGATCGGGAGCTTCTCTTCCCTGCAGATCTCGATGATGCCGTCACAGGGATGATACCCTCTGGTGAAAATAAAGCACGGGATCCCCTCATAAGAGGCTATGCGGGCTATGCGTTCCCGTATTACAGGCTTTTCCAGCGTATCGAGATACTGCTGCTCAGCCTGCCCGAAGATCATCACCCTTCCGCCCTGAAAATAATCAAAGAATCCTGTCAGCTGTAATGCAGGCCTGGTCAGGTTATAACTCAGGATCTTCCGGCTGGCCAGATCGATCTCCGGCAGCAGATTCTCCATGTTCATTCTTGCGCAGAGGTTCGCGACGTTAGCTTCCTGATTAAGAATGGTGTTTGGCATTTTCCGCTCTCCTGTACATGCAGCCCGGAAATGACCGGACAAGGTTATGGTTTCACGATTTTCAGAAGTCACCGAGGAACCGGACCTCCGGTTCCAGGCGCACGCCGCTCAATGCATACACAGTCTCCTGTACATGGCGGATCAGCGCCGCGATATCGGATGCTGTCGCACGGTCATGGTTGATAATAAAGCCGGCATGTTTTTCACTGACCTGTGCTCCTCCGATCCGGCAGCCCTTCAGCCCCGCATCCTGGATCAGCTTGCCGGCAAAATGCCCCTCGGGACGTTTGAACGTCGAACCGGCTGACGGATACTCCAGGGGCTGTTTCTCCTTCCGCAGCGCCGCGATCTCTTCCGTACGCTTCCGGATCTCCTCCGGATCACCCTTTTGCAGAACGATCTCCGCGCGGCTGACGATATACCCTTCATCCATCAGCCGGGAACCGCGGTAACGAAATGCGGCTTCGCTTCCTGAAATCGTTCTCAGCTCTCCCTGACGCGTGATCACTTCCACAGAGCGTACCACATCCTTCATCTCACGCTCAAAGGCACCGGCGTTCATGATGCAGGCGCCGCCGACGCAGCCGGGAATGCCTGCCAGGGATTCAAATCCGGTGCCGCCGAATTTGGCCGCATAGTTTCCCACAGATGTCATGGTACACCCGGCTCCGACATCCATGACCAGTTCATCATCAGTATACTCATAGCCAAGCATCGTAAATGAAGTCCCGTCATTCCGCCCGAGATCAATGACCACGCCCCGGAACCCGGTGTCTGACACCAGCAGATTGGAACCGTTGCCGATGATGAAATACGGGATCCGGTTCAGCTCCATATACCGTACCAGTCCCGCTGTCTCTCTGGCGTTCTTCGGTATGATATAATAATCAGCCGGTCCGCCCACGCGGAATGTGGTGTGCTGTGCCATGGGCTCTTTCTGCCGGATCTCTCCGCCTGTGATTTTTCGAATATTCTGAAGATTCATTTCTTTTTATTCGTATGTTTTGAGTAATTCTTTTTCTTTTTCGATCTTATCCGGATCAGAATTCATAAACAACACACTGCCTTCGCTTCCCGCGGTCCCTTCCCGCAGACCTTCCGCTTCCAGAAGCGCCTTTGTCTCCTCTGCCACATGCACTGCGGCATCATAGAAAAGGATCTCCTTGTCAAAACAAGCCTGCAGCTCCCTGCGGACAAATGGAAAATGCGTGCATCCCAGCACGATGCAGTCCGTTTTCTCTCTGTACGGCGCCATAGCTTCCTGCAAATAGCTTACGAACTGTTCGTGATCTGCCTGCTGGCCCTCCACATAGGGCACGATACCGGTCGCCGCGTACAGGGAGATCTCGGCCCGGCCTTCCAGTTCCCGGAGCTGGTTCTGAAGGCGCCGTCCGCGAATGGTCGCTGTCGTTCCC
>JAEEGL010611858.1_pt1 | contig 17418 bp, 10 predicted proteins | sample 9134231 | NCBI WGS metagenome assembly JAEEGL01 (sample SAMN16246548, study PRJNA631951) | gut metagenome | biome: gut microbiome; feature: rumen; material: fiber-attached | host: Bos | place: Iran: Karaj | collected 2018-10
CTTCTTCACGTGCTCGGTAAGGTGAGCGATACGGTAGGAAAATAAAGCAACCTGACTCTCAGGAGAGCCGGTGTCCTTATTGGACTTCCCGTACTTCGCGAAAATCTCTTGCTTTTTCTCAGGCATCAAATATTCAGCCATCTCAGCAAAAAAATTAAAGGTTAATACTCAATCGCTTCCCCGGTTGGGAAAAAGCGTGCAAATTTAGGCAAATTTCTCGAAAATCCAAAGGATTACGTTTTTTTGTCCGCCGCAGGCAGTATACTCCATCCATCCGCGTTATTCTTATAAATTATACGCTTTATTCTGCAAAAAGTCTTACTTTTGTATTGATGAAGACAACGACTCGATTACCAGCCACATGCGGCTTCCTCCTGGCCCTCCTGCTCGCGCTTCCGCTCCGTGCGCAGACGCAGTCGGAAGCCCCGCAGGAGATCCGGGCCTTCCAGCAGATCGCCGGGGACCGCTCCGCCCTTTTCCGCGCACGCCAGGGCGAACGCTATGATTTCAGTGCCAACGGCCACCCGTACTGGAGCACGAAGGAGTTCCGGAAAGGCACCATCGAATTCGAAGGCAACCGCTACTACGACGTCCCGCTCAACATCGACGCCCTGACCCAGAATGCCCTGGTCCGCCTGTCCAACGCGATGATCGACATCGCGCTTCCCCCGGCACAGGTGGCATTCCTCGAGCTCGAGGGACGCCGGTATGTCGGCATCGGACCGGACGAAGAGAGCCTTCCGGAAGGCTTCTATGAAGTCCTGGGAAAGGGGCCCCACCATGTCTACAAGCATGTCACCAAACAGTTGCATTCGTCCACCAACAATGCCAACGGTGACATCATCGGATACTATGACCCGGACTACAAGGAGAATGTCCTGCGCTATTTCGCCATCAAGACGGATTATTATTTCCGCGACAGCGACGGGCATTTCTCCCGCTTCAAAGGCAAGGGAGCGCTGATCCGAAAGTTCCCGGCCCGCAAAAAAGAGATCCGCAGGACGCTCAGCGACCTTGGATTCAACATCCCCGGGAGCAATTTCGACGCCATCTGCGAGACCATCCTTAATGTGGCTGACCAATGAAAAAGTTCCTGCTGACCCTCCTGGCGGCCTTGTGTGCAAGCAGCGCCGTCCTCTCCGCCCAGGATATGCTCGAAGTCCGGCGTGTGCCGCTGGACTCGCTCGTCCATTTCCTGAACAGGCAGTTCCCCGATTCATTCTATTGCGTCAAGGATGCCGCCGAGCAGTCCGAATTCAGCATTACCGCGCCGCGGGGCGAGTTCGTGGAGGCCGCCTACGCCCGGCTGCGCGAAAGCGGCTATGTCATCAGCCACTACGGCTCCAGCCATTTCATCCTTCACGGCAAGACCGTCTTCACTTCCCTCCCTGCAGGGCTGTTCGATGACGGGACCCCGCGCATCCAGGACGACGGCCTGCAGCAGTACCTGTCCGAACAGAGCGCCGTCGCCACCTTCCAGAACAAGATCTATGAGATCGGCGACCCCGGCGCCCGGCACAGCGGCAAGGCCTACATCAGCGGCCACGTCCGCGACATCTCTTCCGGCGAGCCCCTGACCGGCGTGTCCGTCTATGACGAGCAGACCGGGGCCTACACCGTCACGGACGCCGGCGGATTCTACCGCGTCGCCCTCCCCCTCGGGGACAACCAGCTCAGCTTCAGCGGTTACTCCCTCGATGACATGCGCCTGAACCTCAAGGTCCACGACGACGGTACGCTCGACGTCGTGATGAAGGAAAAGGTCACCGCCCTGACGGGCGCGGTCATCTCCGCCGACGCCATCTCCCACCACCGCTCCGCCCAGATGGGCCTGGAGCGCGTCCGGATGGAGGTCATCAACAAGATCCCTTCCGCCTTCGGCGAAGGTGACATCATCCACGCCGTGCTCACCCTGCCCGGCGTGAAATCGGTGGGCGAAGCTTCCAGCGGCTTCAACGTCCGTGGCGGCTCCACCGACCAGAACCTCATCCTCTTCAACGACGGGACCATCTACAATCCGACCCACCTCTTCGGCATCTTCTCCGCCTTCAACCCGGACATCGTCAGCGAGGTCGAGCTCTACAAGAGCAGCATCCCCGCCGAGTTCGGCGGGCGCATCTCCTCCGTGCTGGACGTCCGCAACCGCGAGGGCAACGCCAACAAGATCGCCGGCTCGATGGGTATCGGCCTGCTGACCAGCCGTTTCCACCTCGAAGGACCGCTCGTCAAAGGCAAAACGACCTTCCTGATCGGCGGGCGGACCACCTACTCCAACTGGATCATGAACCTGCTGCCGAAGGACCAGAGCGAATATGCAGGCGGCAAGGCCTCGTTCAGCGACATCAACGCCAGCCTGACGCACAAGATCAATGACAACCACACCCTCCAGGCTTACGGCTACTGGTCAACGGACCAGTTCAGTTTCCGCGTGGATCCGGCTTTCCGCTATGGCAACCTCAACGCCTCCCTGCGCCTGCGCAGCCGCCTGAGCAACCGGCTGAACCTGGTCACCTCCGTCGGATATGACCAGTACACCGCCCGCCTCGACAACAGCCTGGCACAGAATGAGCGATCCGGCTACCGTGTGGATACGCGGGTCCGGCAGGGCTTCGCCAAAGCCATCTTCCGCTATGCCCTGAACGACGCGCACAATCTGAATTTCGGCGCCAATGCCACCTGGTATCACCTCCTGCCCGGCGAGTTGAATCCGCTCTATGGGGAGAATTCGCTGGTCGAGCACCGCGTCCTCGACGCCCAGGATGCGCTGGAGCCTGCCCTGTTCGCCAGCGACAGCTGGACCGTCAACTCCCGCCTGACCCTGGATGCAGGCGTGCGGCTCAGCGCCCTGATGGCGCTCCGGCCGACCAAGTTCTATGTCAATCCGGAAGTGCGCCTCTCTGCGAAATACTCCCTCCGGGACAACCTCTCCGTCAAGGCCGGATTCAACACGATGACCCAGTACATCCACCTGATCTCCAACACCTCGTCCATCTCCCCCATCGACAGCTGGCAGCTCAGCAGCGCCGAAGTCCGGCCGCAGACCGGCTGGCAGGCCGCCGCCGGACTCTACTGGACCGTGGCGGACGGCACGGTGGACCTGTCCCTGGAGACCTACTACAAGCGGAGCGCCCACCAGCTGGACTACCGGTCCGGTGCCACCCTGCTGATGAATCCGAACCTCCCCGCCGACCTGGTGGAGACGTACGGCAAAGCCTACGGCGTGGAGCTGATGGTCAAGAAAAGCACCGGAAAACTCACCGGCTGGGTCTCCTACGCCTATGCCCGCACCAAGCTCCGGGAGATGTACGACCGCGGCGTCGAGACCATCAACGGCGGTGCCTGGTACAATGCCCCCCACGACAAACCGCACGAGGTCAAGCTGGTCGGCAACTACAAATTCACCCACCGCTACTCCATCTCGGCCAATCTCGAATACGCCACCGGCCGGCCGATCACCCTGCCGATCGGCAGATTCTACTACGGCGGCGGTGCCCGCCTGGCCTATTCGGAACGCAACACCTACCGCATTCCGGACTATTTCCGCCTTGACCTGGCAATCAACATCGACCCCGGGCACTACCTGAAGCAGTTCTCCCACATGTCCTGGACCATCGGCGTGTACAATGTGACTGCACGGAAAAACGCCTACTCGGTCTTCTTTACCAATGCGGGGAGTTACATGCTCTCCGTGTTCGCCTGCCCCATCCCGTATATCAACCTGAATCTGAAGTTCTGATGGCTGCTCGTTCTTTCCTCCGCTTCGCCGCCCTGGCAGCCACCCTGCTGGCAGGCGCTTCCTGTGTCTATCCTTTCGATGTCGAGATCCCGGAGACCGAATATCCGGTCGTCGTGGAAGGTGACATCCACGTCGGCAGCACCACCACCCTGACCGTCTCCCGGGTCTTTCCGATCAACAACTCCTCCGCGACCGGCGGTCCCGCTTATTATTCTCCTTACTCCTCCTCCTCGACCGGCTATATGCCTGGCGTCCTGATCAACCTCAAGGACTGCTACATCGAAGGAGAAGACGGCACGCGCATTCCCGGCACCAGCCTGCACGGAGGACTTGCCCCTCACCTCTCGGGGACCTATCTTCCTACCGGTGAAGGGATCATCCTGGGAGGACCGGTATATTTCGACACTTCCCAGCTGCGCGCCGACCAGCGCTACCGGATGCATATCGACATCTCGGAAGATATCCTGGAGACGGACTGGATCGAGGTCTGCAAGGCCCCGGTCATCGACGCCCTCTCCTACCAGAAAAACGAGAATTACCAGGAACTCCGCATCGGATTGAGCATGCACTGCAGCGGATCCAGCTTCTTCCGCTGGTCTTTCTCGGAAACCTGGGAATACCATAGCTATGTCAACTCGGACCTGTGCTACAACCCCCAGAGCATGCTGATGGAGAAATACTGGGCCAACGGACAACCCTCCAACTATTACTGCTGGAAGGAAGTGTCCGGGGGGCAGATCAAGCTTTTCTCGACGGAGAACCAGACGGATGACCGCTTCGAGGACCTGGCCTTCCACCGCATTGCGCTGGATGACATGCGCCTCCAGGTCCTGTACCGGATCACCGTCCAGCTGGAAGCGATGAGCCGGGAGGCCTATGCCTACTGGAACAACATCCGGCAGAACAGTGAAGAACAGGGTTCCCTGTTCGCCCCGATCCCCAGCCAGATGACCGGCAACATCCACTGCCTGACCACGCCCAACCGGGGCGTAATCGGATACATCAACGCAGCCCAGCCTGCCGAAGCCGTGCTCTATTACGATAACTCGAAGGAGCAGTTCTACGATCCGACCCGCTACCGGCCGGATCTGAACCCGCAGAAAGTCTCCGCCGGAGACATCCGCCAGTTCGATGACCTGTACAGGTCCGGCTTCCTCCCGTATCAGGAAATCTACGAAGGCTTGAGCTCTTATCCCACCCATTATATGTGGGGTACGGCGGACTGCATCGACTGCCGCAAGCTGGGCGGCACGAAGAACAAACCCAAGGATTGGCCATCAGGACATAATTAACAGAAAATGAGAAGATTATCTATATTTCTACTGGTATTTCTGAGCACCTCTGCCCCGATCCGGGGGCAGGAGCGCCTGCGGGAGCGGGTGTATGTCTCCACGGACCGCGAGGTGTATGTGGCCGGGGATGCCGTGTGGATGTCCGCCTGGTGCGTGGATGCCGGCCGCGGACAGCTTTCCACTTTCAGCAAGACCGCCTACGTGGAAGTCCATTCGCCCGCCGGCATCGTCCAGACCGCCAAGATCGCCCTGCTGGGCGGACGCGGCGCCGGACGGCTTACCCTGCCCAACACCCTGCCCACGGGGAATTACCGCCTGCTGGCCTACACGAAGCAGGGCGCCGCGGAAGAAGGATTCGACCCGCTGACCGGCGCCCGGACCCTCTCCGTGATCAATACCTTCAGCACCGAGCGCGTCCCGGACGGCGTGCAGATCGTCTCCGACGCCCCCCAGGCCCCTTCGTTCCAGGCCGCAGGGGAGCTGCAAGTCCAGACCGCCGGTCCGGCGGAAACGAACGGTACGGCCCGCCTCATCCTCACCAACCCCGGATCCCAGACCATCCGTTTCAGCCTCAGCGTACACCATGACGACGGCATCCCGGCTCCCGACAGCCGGCTGGTGACGGACTTCGTCGCGGGGATCCGCCGCTTGCCTGCCCTCCGAGGCTTCTCGGCGGATCTCATCCCGGAATACGAAGGCGAGATCATCCGCGCCCGCGTCACGGGCACAGACGAAGCCGGACGCAGGGCCGCCCGGGACAAATTCGCCTTCATCTCTTCGCCGGGCGGCGGGGAGAACCTCTACACCGAAGCCATCAGCGAGGACGGAGACGTCACTTTCTTCACGACCAATATCTACGGGGACCAGAACATGTTCCTGGAGATTGAAGATGCGGACCCGGACAAGGTCTGCCACCTGGAGATCGAAAGTCCTTTCCTCAACCTTTCCCCCGGGGAGATCCCGCCGCTGCAACTGAGCGCAAAGTACGCCCCGGCGCTGGAACTGCGCAACCTCGGCATGCAGTTGGAACGCAATTTCGACGCGGACACGCTCTATACCGCCCTGCCCATCTACGTACACGAAGTCCTCGACGACCGCTACCTCAAGCGCTACATCCTCGATGACTACACGCGCTTCCCCGTGATGGAAGAACTCTTCATCGAATTCATCTCCGAATTGCGCGTCCGGCGCATCGACGGCAAGCGCCAGCTGCAGGTAAGCACCACCCGCCCGACGGGCGGGCGCTATTTCCCTGCAGGCCGGGCCCTGGTCCTGCTGGACGGTGTTCCTGTGCTGGATCACGAGAAGATCCTGTCCTACGATCCGCTGCTGGTCCGCTATATCGATGTGTACTCCGGAACCTATGCGTTCGGAGTCCGCAGTTTCTGCGGGATCGTCAACTTCATCACCTACAAGGGGAACCTCCCCTCAATGCAATTTGCGGACAATGTCCGCATCGTGGACTTCCAGGGCTGCTCCCTGCCGCTGGCGTACACCTGTGCGGGCGTCGGGGGCGACTATCCCGACTACCGGCAGACGATCTACTGGCATCCGTTGCTGACCCTCGCCCCGGGCGAATCCATGGCCGTAACATGCAAAACGCCCGCATACGGCGGACGTTTTGAAGTGGTGGCCGAAGGCCTGGGGCAGACGGGCGAAGCGGTCGCCGCGCGCGCTACGCTGGACGTTCGATAAGTGACAGGCCGCGCTTCCGGAGTAGGCTGTTGTAGCGGTCGATGACCTCCTCGACACAATCCTCCCAGGACCGGACAATGGTCTTGGAGGCTTGCACGCCCACGCGGTGGACGCGCTCGGGGTCGTGGATCAGCTCCCGCAGCAACGCTGCCATCTTGTCCGCATCGTTTTCCACCAGGAATCCGTTGACCCCGTCTTCGAGAATGGTCGAGGCCGTGGCGCCTTTCGCCATCACGGCCGGGGAATGCAGGGCCGCGGCCTCCCGCACCACAAGCGGCGCGTTATCGTAGAGCGACGGGAAGAGGAAGAGGTCGGAAGCGGCATAATAATCCGTCAGTTTCGCGCGGTCTGTGATCGAGCCCACGAAGGTGACTTTGCTGTCCAGGCCGCGCTCGCTGACCAGCGCCTTCATCTCCTCGGCGGCATAGCCGACCCCCACGAAGAACATGCGGAAAGGCACGTCCGGAATCCGGGCCAGGCCGTCGATGATCAGGCGGGGATTCTTCTCCCAGATATGCTGGCCCACGAAAAGGAGCACGAACTCCTCCGGGGCGATGCCCAGCCGCTGCCGCGCTTCCACGAAATACTTCTCCGGGTAGTCGGCCACGAGGTCTGAACCGTTGTCCATCACCTCTACATGCCCCTTGAAGCCGTATTCGCGGATCACGTCGATGACCGACTCCTGCGGGACCCAGACCAGGTCCGCGCGCTCATAGAAATCAATGATCTGATCGATCACCATGTCCACCGCCAGTTTGGGCAGCACACGGGCGAAGTCATCCCGGTATTTGGAGTGGAACGTAGCCACGAGCGGAAGTTTCTGCAGGCGCGCGATGCGCATCGCCGCCATGCCGGAGGCGAAAGGACAATGGGCGTGCAGGATCTTGAAGCGCGTCGTGGCGATCCGGGCCAGGAAAGTCGGGTCTATCTCGGCGATCCCGGTCACATACGGATGCCGCATGGGCACCGGGAAGGAGAAATAATCGAAAACCTTGTAGTCCAGTTTGCTGTAGTCGGCATCCGGGACACTGGGCGTGACCACGCACACGCCGCCTACCTTCTTCTGCATCCAGTAGGCATAATTCTGCATGCACACGGACACGCCGTCCATCACGGGCGGGAACACGTCGCAGAACAGGCCTACGTTGGCCTGTTCGGGGGTGAAAATCGTCGGTCGCTCCATCCCTTATCCCTCCGTTTCGACGGCCGGCGCCTCCGCGGGTTCGGCGGCAGGGGCTTCCTCCACCGCCTCCACCTTCGGCTTGCGCTCGATCCCCAGCCACTTGAGATTGTCCGTGAAATAGCAGACGCAGAAAGCCGCGACCAGCAGGACGATCAACCAGCGGAGGCACTTGCGCCACCAGGGCGTGCGCCGGGCATACGGATCGTCAAGCTTCATCTTCGGGTACTTGGCCACGCTGGTGAGTGTCTTGCCGAAGAGGATGTTGACCAGAACCTGCGAGTTGATGGCCCAGCCGTTGGCGTTGAGCACGGGGCCGAGGTTGCGCTTGCGGAGCTTGCGCCAGGCGATGAAGCAGGACGGGCCGGAGATCACCAGGATCACGGCGGCGATGATGACGATCCACTGCCACCAGGTCAGATTCTTCACCGCGGCCCCGAGGGCCACCAGCACGGCGCCGATGCCGGCCAGGGCCATGCCGACCGCAGCAGCGATGCCCGCGAAGCGGGCGATGTCGAACGGCTGCTTGGCGCCCGCGGCCCCGGCGTCGGCCTTGGCCGTCAGTTTGGCCAGGGCGTCGGCATCCTTGTCCGCGGCGGATTTGTCGATCTTGTCCGAGACGAAGCGGGCTACCTTGCGGTATGGAGCCCAGAACGCATCCTTGACGCTGATCGGATTCTCCACCACCTTCGTGATGACGGCATCCCAGTCCCCTCCGTCGAGGTCGTAGAAAACGCCGTTCTTGCCCGGGCGCAGGTCCTGCGTCTTGCCGTCCGTCATCACGGCCACGATGTCCATCGTCGCCGCCTTGGTCTTGGACGTGCACTTGCAGTAGAGCAGGAACATTCCGCTGAGCTTGGGCATGTCACCGTGGGCGCCCATGTCGGCGACTTTGATGCAGAGGTCGCAGCAGCGCTCATCGATGTAGAGTTTGCCGGCTTCGAAGATGCCGCGCGTGCCGTCTTTACGGCCGTAGAAGTCCGTGAAAATCACATAATTGCGAAGCAATTTGACGAAGTCGCGATAGTAGAGCAGCAGCTTCTTGACGTCGTCGATCGAACTGGCCTCGGCCTCGAGGGCCTTGTCCTGGTCGACCAGCGCGAGCAGCTCGGCCTTGCGGTCCGCGGCGAGCAGGGCCTTGACCTCGTCGAGGCCGAGCGCCTCCACGGCCTCGCCCTTCTTGGCGCCCAGCCAGGCGGTGTAGGGGCCGAACTTGGCCAACACGGTGCCCCACTGCGCTTCGGTGATGCCTTTCGCTTCCGGGAAATCCACATCCAGCACGAGGCTGCGCAGCGTCGCGAAAGCCGGCTGCCAGGCCGGGTTGATCGCATCGAAGGGCAGGAGCCCCTCTTTGGTCGGGCGTGCCAGCGGATAGGTGGAGATCTCTTCGGCCTGGGTCGCGAGGTTCTTGTCGCCGATGGCGCCAAGCTTGTCGGCAGACACGTCCACGGCGGCGGACACGGCTTCATCGAAGCGGATGAGCTTGCAGCGCATGAAGTAGTCGGCTACCTTGTCTTTGAGCGCGTCGCATGCGGCCAGGGCGGCGGCAGTCTGGTCCCCGTACGGGAAAATGTCGGCCTTGGCTGCTTCGCCGTCGGCCTGCCAGGCAGCATAGTCCGCAAGGGCCGTGTAGAAGGCTTCGATCTGCTCGGCCGTGATGCCGGGCTCGCCGCTGCGGTCGGTGGCGGAGCCGATCTTCTCGGCGATGGTGCCGATGAGCGGCTGCAGCGTCTCGTCCTCGGCGGAAGCGGCGGTGATGATGCCGTCGCCGTTGAAACGGGTCTTCGCGAAGATGGCCACGCTGTCGGAAGCCTCGTCCACGCTGATCTCGTCCTTGTCAAGTCCCAGGTTGGAGAGAATCTGCTTCGCGGAATTGTAGAGTTTCTGCCCGGCTTCGTTCTCCGTGTCGATCTGGTCCAGTTTGAGCACACTCTCCCCTTTGAGGATGGCGTCCTTGTCCTTGAGCACAGAAGTCAGCCACTGCGCGGCGGCGACGACCTCCACGACGCGGACCCGTCCGTCGCCGTCGGTGTCGATCAGCTGCAGGGTGCGGCTGTCGAAAGCCAGGTCTTTCGTAGGGCAGCTGAGCACCGTCCAGAGCTTCTGGTCGAGCTCGCCGAGATGGGCGATATCCTCGCCCGAGGTGATGTTCACCCGGACCACTCCGCCCAGGGAGCAGTATTTCCAGGGATAGCCTTTGTTCTGTTTCTTAGCCATATGCGTGTAGATGATTATTTCTCGAAATACTGTTCATGTCCGAAAGGATCGAAGGTCAGCAGCCGCGTGCGGCCATTCACAGTCACCTCGGCCGTGAGGGGCTCCTGGTACAGCGCCGGGTCAAGGTCGCAGCTGGGCTTCAGGCCGATGCACTTCCGGTACTTACGGACCCGGATCGTGCAGTGCTCGCGCTCCGCCCGGTACGCCGCGACGGCGGCGAAGGTATCGATCCAGACCTCGTCCTTCCGGGCGGCGAGTTCCTTGTAGAAGTCCCAGAGGACTTGCTCATCCTCCCACTGATCCCAGCCATGATGGATGCCGTGCGTCATCGTGACGCCCCAGTCCCCTTCGGCGATGACCCGGTCCAGCCAGGCGCGCAGGCTCTCCGGCGTGCTGTGGCTGTTGACCTGGCCCTGCGCCTCCTGGAAATCCCGCGTAGCGATGCGGCCTTCGTGGCACACCCGGGCGACCAGTTCGTTCTGGGCGTTGTAGGGATAGCAGAAGGTGACGGGACTCTTGCCGGTGGCCTTTTCGATGGCATCATCGTTCCGGAAGACCTCCTCGCGGAGCTGCTCCTCGGAAAGTCCGGTCAGGTTCGGATGCGACCAGCTGTGGTTGGAGATCTCATGTCCGCGTTCCGACATCTCCCGGCACATCTCCCAGGTCAGGCGGGGCGCATAGTTGTAATCCGGCTTCCCGATGCTGATTCCGTTGACCCAGAAAGTCCCCCGGATCCCGAGGGAATCCAGGTGCGGGGCCACCAGGGTATAGTGGTCCAGGATCCCGTCGTCGAAAGTCAGGCTGACGGCAGCCTTTTTGCCGTCCCGGTACTCGGTGATGCGGGCGTCTTCGACCACGCTGCAGGCGGACAGGGAAGCAAGGACGGGCAGGCTCATGAGGAGAAGGCGGAGGTTCATATTGTACAAAGATAATATTTTTTGAGGAGATCAGGGCTGCAGGACGGCCAGCACCTGGCTGGCGATGGCTTTCATCCCCGCGATGTTGGGGTGTCCCGACTGCTTGCCGATCTCCTTCAGCTGCAGGTACTCCACGCCGTAGTGTTTGCAGATCTCGATGGTCGATTCAGTAATCTCCTTCCGCAGGCCGGTGTTGATCAGATAGAGGATGCGCACATTGGGGAAGCGGCTCTGCGCTTCGGAGAGCAGCTTGGCCAGGGCGGGACGGTAGGTGAAAAGATCCTCCCGGGTCTGGTTCTCATACTTGTAGCTCCCGACCTCCGCACCGGCCCAGCTGTCGTTCGTACCGCCAAAGATAAGCAGGATATCCGGACTGCCAAGCCGCGTCAGGCGCGTGATGAAGGAGCGCTCGCTGTAGTCTTCGCCATGGTAGCCGTGGTACGAGATCGTCGCGCCGCTGTAGGAGTCATTCTTTTCCAGCAGGTAGCCGCCTTCCTTGACGACCTGCCACCACCAGGTCTGCCGCACATCCGTCACGTCGGTCATCTTGGTGTCACCTGTGTACCACTGCTCGTATTCGGCAGGGATGTAGCCCGAGAAGGTGGAATACGAATCACCCAGGATGGAGATCCGCTCGCGGACCTGCCCCGCCAGCGGGGTCAGGGAAATGGCCGTTGCGGCCAGAAGGATCAGTAATTTTATCATCGGATTCTGGTTACTGTGAACAAATATAATGATTTTCTGCCGGGTTCCCGCGAAGAAGTATTATCTTCGTGATTATTCGCTATCTTGGTACGTCAAAAACTTTGCGCCATGTCATTTCCTCTTCAGAACAGGACAGTCGCCGGCATCGGGGAAACGGTGCTGGACATTGTGTTCCGGAACAACCAGCCGCAGGCCGCCGTGCCCGGCGGTTCCGTGTTCAACGCCATGGTCTCCCTGGGCCGGACCGCCGGGCGGGACTGCCCCGGCACGCGGCTGGTGATGGCCTCGCAGGCCGGTCGCGACGCCGTGGCCGACCTCATCACGGACTTCATGCGGCAGAACGGCCTGGACACCTCCTGCATCCAGCAGGACCCCGGGCAGAGCACGGTCTCGATGGCCCTGCTGGACGCGCAGAACAATGCCCGCTATGAGTTCTTCCGGGACAAGGGGCTGCCCCCGTTCCGCACCCCGCAGATCCGTTTCCGGGCGGAGGACATCCTGCTCTTCGGCTCCTTTTTCGCCGTGAGCGAAGCCACGGGCCCCCAGACCCGCGAGCTGGCCCGGGCCGCGCGGGATGCCGGCGCCATCATCTACTACGACATCAATTTCCGGAAGAACCATCCGGCCGATCCCCGCACGGTCGAGGAAAACATCGCCTTGTGCGACATCGTCCGTGCATCGGACGAGGATATCGAGAACCTCTGGGGCGACCCGGATCCCGCCCGGGTGTACCGGGAGCACATCGCCCCGCATTGCCCCAACTACATCTGCACGAAAGGCGCGCAGCCGGCGGAAGTCTTCTCGCCGGGCGTGCACGCCGTTTTCCCGACCGCGCCGGTCGCGCAGGTGCTCTCCACCATCGGCGCCGGGGACAATTTCAACGCCGGGATCCTCTACGGCATCCTCCGGCAGGGCTTCACCCGGGCGCGGGTCCGGCAGCTCTCCGAGGCAGACTGGGGGCTGCTCGTCCCCACGGCGATGCGCTTCTCCGCCGCCGTCTGCGGGAGCCTGCAGAACTACGTGGAGCCGGACTTCCGGCCCTGACAGGGCCTATTTTGTAACCCGGTGCAACAGCCGGACGCCGCGCAGGGCGAGCAGCGTCTCGCCGGGAGCAGCGTCCAGCACGGCACGCTGGTCGGGCTGCAGGTAGATGGGAGCATCTTTGCGCAGGGGCAGGATGCGCAGCTGCGCGTCCTTGCCGGACAGGTCGCTGACCCGCACAAGCATCTTGCGCCCGTTCCAGAAATTATCCTCGACCAGGCGGCCGTCCGCATAGACGCGGGCCACGTCACCGTCGTAGTCGATCTCCAGGAACCAGTCCTCCGGCTCCGGAAGTTCCGGAAGGCGGATCCTCCAGACTGCCGCGGCGTCAAAATCCGCCTCCGAAGGCTGCTCCGCCACGCCTTGCTTGCCCAGGGAAATGGACCTGACGGGGCCGGCAGGGGCCAGCGCCTCCAGCTCCACCGGCGCACCGCTTTCCCAGCGCTCCTCGACGAGGCGACGGCCGTTCCGGTAAAGAATGCCTTCGCTGAAGCGGACTTTCCGGTCGGAGACCTTGTAGGCCTGCAGGGCCCGCGCCGGGCTCATCACGACGATCTTGACTCCCTTCACGCGGAAGGGTTTGTCCAGCCGGGGGCGGTATTCCTTTCCGTTGAGCTTGAGGACGGGCTCGATCCCTTCGACGGCTGTAAAATACAGTGCCCGGCGCAGCTTGCAGAAGGGCTGCGCCGTGGCCCAGTCAATATGCAATTTCCTGAAATCCAGCCCAAAGGGGAAGCAAAAACTCGCCCCCTCCGGCACGGTCAGCTCCCGGCCGCAGAAAGTCCAGCGCTTCTCGCCCAGGGCAGCCAGGCGCTCATAGTTGTTGACGAAGACGAAGCCTTTGCCGCCGTCGCTGCGTGTCGCTGTGCGCAGACCGTCCCGCCCGGCATCCGCGATCTCCGGACGCAGCGGAGCCAGTTCCATACCCCAGTCGCGAAGCATCTGGTGCAGCAGGCGGAGATAATGGTAGGACTGGTTGGGCTGCCCCATTTCGCCGAGCGGCGCCTGGAAATCATACGTCATGTGGGGCATGTCGTTCCAGTCGGTGTACTTGGATGCCTGGAACTCCGCCATCGAGTGCTCCGCACAATAAGGGTTCGTCCCGCCGTGGTACATGTAGTAGCCCGGCAGATTGCTGCCCGACCCCAGCTTGCAGATGGCCAGCGCCAGGGCGTCCCGGTCGAAAATATGGATCCTGCGGTGATAGGAGGGCATCATCCCACCGCCGAGCTCGCAGGTCAGGTAAGGGTACGCCCGGTCCTCGGCCTTCATCTCCGTGCTCTGGTCCGTACCGAACACCTCGGTCGCGATGACCGCCGACAGGCGGCTGTCCCGGAAGCGGAATGCCGCCCGGTAAGCGCCGGGCATCTCGGTGAGTTCCCGGTCCCAGAAGCCGTCGGCGTAGTCTCCGTAGAGCGGCAGGATCTCCCCGAACACCGCCGGGCCCTCCATCTGCGGCCAGCCCGTACGCGTGTAGAACGGCACGTCCATCCCGGCAGCGATAATCGCCCGCTTGAGCGCGGCGAAATACGGCCACGGGCCGCTGCTCTCGTTGTCCACCTGCACGCCGATCACCGGACCGCCGTCCTTCCAGAGCAATCCCTCCGCCTGCGCCCCGATGGCATCGTAAAAACGGGAAATGGCCTCGATGAAGCCGGGAGCCGTGGAGCGGAGCCTGTACTGCTCCGGATCCGCCAGCGCCTTGTCCACCACCCACTCCGGGATGCCGCCGAGATACACTTCGCCGTGGCAGAACGGGCCCACGCGCAGCACGACCTTCATGTCGCAGTCGCGGCAGATCTCCAGGAACTCCCGCAGGTTGCGGTTGCCGCTCCAGTCGATCTGTTCTTCCGCGGCCTCGTGATGGTTCCAGAAAATATAGCAGGCGGCGATGTCGATGCCGCCGGCCTGCATCTTGCGGATCTCCCGCTGCCAGTCCTGCTCCGGGACGCGGCTGAAATGGATCTCGCCCATCACGGGAAGGACATACTCATCGTTCAGCAGGATGCCCGTCCCGTCCACATAGAGGGTCTGGCCGTCGGGCCGGACGGCCGTTCCGAACTTGAAAGGTTCGGCAGCGGAAAGCAGGGTGGAGAGAAACAACAGAAAGAGGAAACCGTGACGCATAAAATCGTTAATTAAGCTTTTTCCAACAAATCCAGCCCTTCCCGGCCCAGCCGGGCCATCAGGTCGCAGTGGGCAATATTGCGCAGCTTGAGGTCTTCGTCCCAGATGGCGAGGTCGGGCAGGGATACGGCGAAATAGTCCATCACCACGTCGTCATCGCGATGCTCCCGGCCGTAGTCCAGCAGCATCCGGAACTTGGCTTCCGCCTCCTCCCGGCGCCCCAGCGCTGCGAGGGAAAGGCCTTGGTAATAAATCTTCTCGGGCTTGGCGTCGTTGTAGTAGAGCGCCGGCACGGGCTTGAGGTCGCCCCGGGCTCCCTGCTCCCAGCAAGCGCGGGCCTTTGAAGCATCGCCTGCACCCTGCCAGGCGCAGCCCAGATAGTAATGGAAATCCTGCTCCTGCGCCCCGTAGAGCTTCCCTTCGCCGAGATGCTCCGGGTAGATGAGGCACTCCTCCAGCAGCGCAATGGCGTCCGGCCAGCGGCTTTCAGTCATCGCCCGCTTCGCCATTTCCACGCGGCAGCGCTGGTACTGGGCCGGAACCTTGCCTTCGCCACCCTCCCACGGGTGGAAGCGGTGGGCGTCAAGCTTTTCCCGCGCCTCCTCATAGCGGCCGAGGTCGTTGAGAAGAGTGATCTCTTCGAGCACCAGGTCGTCGCGGCTCTCCACCTGCGCCCGATGAGCCTGCAGGCGGTCGAGGCGCTCCTGCGCCGGGTAGCCCAGCTTTTTGTAGAGCTGGTCCAGCTCCATCAGGATGCGGGCGTCGGACTCGTCGAGCGCATAGGCGCGCTCCATTGCGGCGAGGGCGCCGGGGATGTCGCGGCGCTTGTTGTAGCGCACGAGTGCGAGGCAGCGCCAGGCGCCCGGGAAATCCGGATCTGCCGCGACGGCGCGCTCCCAGCAGGCCTGCGCGAGGTCGTACTGGCGCTTGTCGTACCAGAGATTGCCCAGCAGCCACGCCGCCCGTGGATCCTCCGCAAATGACCCCAGCACCTCAATAGCCTCTAACCGATTCGGAAAAGCTATTCTATTCCGCTCCGCCAGCGAAGCGGAGTCGGCAGCAGCCTCGCCAGACCGTTGCCACCCTCGGCACGTAAGAGGGAGGGGCCCGCCGCTTTGCGGTGGGAAGGGTCCGGCGCAGCCGGACGTCTGGCGAGGCTGGCTGCCGCGAAGCGAAGCATCGGCGGAGCAGTAGTAGTTCCAGTAATAGATGGACATCTCGGACAATGCATGGCGCGAGGCGCCGAGGGCCCAAAGGGCATCGGCTTCGGCGTACAGGCCCGCGGCGCAGAAATCGAGCGCGATCTCGTCGTAGTTCTCCGGCTCGTCGCGCATCAATTCCGCGAAAGCCTCCAGTCCGGTCCCGTCCAGCAGATACTGCACCCAGCGGCAGCCGAAGTTGAATTTGTCGATCGCAATCGACTCGCCGATCAGGGCGGAAGCCTCGTCCGTGCGGCCCAGGCGGCGCAGCACGGCAGCCTTGAGCGCGCGGGCCTGGTGGTTGTGCCAGCCGCGCCACAAGGCGTGGTCCAGCTCTCCGAGCGCGTCCTCCCAGCGGCCTTCCATGCAGCTGATGCGGGCGCAGGCCAGGTAGGCCGGTTCCTGCCACGCGGCATTCCATGCGGCCTTGCAGAACCAGTCATAGGCCTCGGACAGGCGTCCCTGATACCGCAGGCAGAGCGCAAGGTTGTAGAGCGGCTCGCCGTCGTAAGGGTTCAAATTGCGCTTCTGCAGCACCTTCACGGCCGTCCGGAGATACGGCTCCGCCAGCGCGAAGCGGCCGCGGCGCAGGTACCACAGACCCAGGGCGTTGTTGTTGCGCACATCGCGCGGATCGCGGCGCAGCGCCTCTTCGTAGTAGTCCTTCGCGCTCCAGGTCGCATGCCGGTACTGCTCCAGATGCAGGCCGGTCAGGTACAGCTGCTCGCAGGTGGCGATCTCTTCCGGCCGCAGGGCCGCCTCCGCTGCCGGCGGGATCTCGCTGTCGGCGGGCTCCGGATGCCAGCTCAACGCCCCGGCCTGCAGCGTCAGCTGCCCGTAGGGCACGCCGCCGGTCGGCACGGTCTCGTCGAAGACCTGCTCCGGCCCCAGGACGAGCTGGCGCTCGAAAAGCACCGCCCCGTCCGGACCCGTCAGCGCGATGCGCAGATCCTGCTGCGAGGTCGCAAACACACGGATGCGGGCCGCATCCGCACCGGCAGGGTCGAGGTTGAGCACCACGTCCCGGGAAGCGTTCTTCACGACGCCCAGCTCCCGGTACGGAAAGAAATACTGCACGAAAGACTTCTCTTCGCCCGGCATCAGCCAGCTGAAATCCGGCTGGTTCTCCGTATAGACGCCCGCCATCAGTTCGATGTACGGGCCATCCTCGTCGGTGAGGTTGCGGTCCCAGGCCCGGCCGAAATCGCCGTTCCCCCAGGTCCATTGCTTCTTGCCCGGTGCGAAGCGGTGGTCCACCACGTGCAGCATGCCGCCGTGCGTATCATTCTCGTAGCCGCCCTCGAAATCA
>JAEEGL010939472.1_pt1 | contig 17417 bp, 12 predicted proteins | sample 9134231 | NCBI WGS metagenome assembly JAEEGL01 (sample SAMN16246548, study PRJNA631951) | gut metagenome | biome: gut microbiome; feature: rumen; material: fiber-attached | host: Bos | place: Iran: Karaj | collected 2018-10
GGGATGTCAAGACCCTCACGCAGAAGATTTATTCCCACCAGCACATCATATTCACCCAGGCGCAGATCTCTGATGAGCTCCATTCTTTCAATGGTCTCTATATCGTGGTGCATATACTTGACCTTTATCCCCGCACCGTCCAGATAGGCGGTCAGATCCTCTGCCATCCTCTTTGTAAGTGTGGTGACCAGCACGCGCTCTCCCTTATCGGTGCGCTTGTTTATCTCGCTGATAAGGTCCTCTATCTGCCCGTCAACAGGCTTTACGGTGATCTTAGGATCCACGAGCCCGGTGGGACGGATGAGCTGTTCAACTATCTGCTGTGAATTTTCCCTTTCCATAGGTCCGGGGGTGGCGGAGACATATATCGCCTGATTTATCTTTGACTTGAATTCGTCGAAGAACAGCGGACGGTTATCAAAGGCGGAGGGGAGCCTGAAACCATAGTCCACCAGCACCTGCTTGCGCCCTCTGTCCCCTGCGCTCATGCCCCTTATCTGAGGAAGGGAAACATGGCTCTCATCCACGAACAGCAGGAAATCCTCGGGGAAGTGGTCGAGCAGCGTATAGGGCGTGCTCCCGGGCTCACGTCCGGCAAGTATCCTCGAATAGTTCTCTATGCCCTTGCAGAAGCCTATCTCCTCGAGCATCTCCATATCATACTGCGTGCGCTGCTTTATCCTCTGCGCCTCCACCAGCTTGCCCTGTTCTTCAAAGAAGCATACCCTCTCATCGAGCTCGCGGCGTATCTGTGCCACCGCCTCATGCATATGCTCCCTTGACACCACATAGTGCGATGCGGGATATATTGCGGCATGGGCGAGCACCGCCTCTGCGTGCCCCGTGAGCGGGTCGAACTCGGATATGCGGTCTATCTCATCCCCGAAGAATTCCACACGGAGCGCATTCTTCATGGAGCCTGCGGGGAATATCTCCACGGTATCGCCCCTGACACGGAACTTGTTTCGCTCAAATGCCACGTCGTTGCGCTCGTACTGGTCTGCCACCAGCTTTGCGAGCAGGTCGTCGCGGGATATCTCCATCCCCTGTCGGAGGGATATGACGTTGGCACGGTATTCCTCGGGCGCACCGAGGGAGTATATGCAGGACACGGATGCCACTATTATAACGTCGCGCCTCTCCGCAAGCGCAAGGGTGGCGGAGTGGCGGAGCTTGTCTATCTCGTCATTGATGGCGCTGTCCTTCTCGATATATGCATCGGTCTGCGGGATATACGCCTCGGGCTGATAGTAGTCATAGTAGGACACGAAGTACTCCACCGCATTATGCGGGAAGAACTCCTTGAATTCAGAGCACAGCTGTGCCGCAAGTATCTTGTTGTGTGCAAGTATCAGCGTGGGACGGTTCACATTCGCGATGACATTTGCCATGGTGAAAGTCTTGCCCGAGCCTGTTACGCCGAGCAGAGTCTGCGCCCTCATACCGCTGTTTATGCCCTCTGTCAGCCTTGCTATGGCCTCGGGCTGATCGCCTGCGGGCTTATACGGTGAAACGAGTTCAAAATGATCCATAGCTGTTCTCCTTATAGCATCAGCGCTTCTGTCTGTCGCTCCTCAGCATCCCCCATACCGTGATATCTATTATGCCGCCGCGGCAGCATTCGTACTGCCTGAGCGTGCCTTCACGCACAAAGCCCAGCTTTTCCGCCGTGGCGAGGGATGCGGTATTCTCCGGCTCGATATACGCCTCCACGCGGTTTATGTCGGTCTTGTCAAAGATGAAGCCGAGTATCATCCCGAGTGCCTCGGACATGATGCCCATACGCTGGAAGCTGCTGTTCAGCTCATAGCCCATCTCGGCCTTTTTGCAGTCCTCCTTGAATCCGAAGAAGCCGCAGGTGCCGACCATCTTCCCTTTGTACTCTATACCCCACCGCATCATACTGCGGTCTGAGTATCCTCCGATGAAGCGGTCGAGCATCTCCTCCGCCTGAGCGATATCATCAAAGGGCAGCACATCGTAGTAACGCATGACCTCCCTGTCGGAGAATATCTCGTACAGGTCGTCACGGTCGCTTTTTTCAAGCCTGCGCAGTATCAGCCTGTCCGAGCGCAGCGTCATATCTTCATCGAATATATCCGTAAGCATAAAGTCCTCCCGTAGTCACAAGCGGATGTCCATGTCTCATACTGCCTGAAATCCCACTATCCCGACGATTATCAACAGTGAGCCGATGAGCCGCAGCCTGGACGGCTTGTCCGTTTTGCTCACGAGCCCCACGATGAATACGGCGATAAGGCACATGGGCATGATGAACGAGTAGTTGGTAAGGCTCTGCGCCGCTATGGCATTGAGCCCCATCAGGCCTATGGCATTGGGGCATTTGATGCCGGCTGTGATGAGGAAGCCCTTTTTCCCCTCGGGGCTGCGCTTTATTATAGTGAGCGGCTTTGCCGAGGGCACCATTACTATCGCAAGGATCATCAGTCCCAGCCACAGTGCGATGGATGAGGATATATGCCCCTCGGACAGCTTCACTGCGAACCCGTAGAAGAAGCTCTGGCTGATATAGAGTATCAGCGGCAGCACTATCGCCCTGTAGTTCACCTTTTGTTTGCCGTCGGCGGCTATCACCACAAGGCCTGCGGCGGCTGCTGCGATAAGCAGTATCTTCACCGCGGAGAAGCGCTCGCCGCCCATGATAAGGTCGGCGAAATAGGATATGAACAGCGTTATCCCCATCCATGCCTTCAGCTCAAATACGGACATCTCCGTGAGTATCTTTGCGCTCATGGCAAATTCGAGCCATTTCGCCAGTGCTATCAGCAGCACGCATATCACGGATACGGGAGAGAGCGTGAATGTCCTGTCGATGAAGGAAAACGGCAGGAACAGCAGAGGTGTCAGGAACAGCGCTGTAAATGCCGCCATGATGAAGGTCAGCTCCGAGCCGTTGTAGCGGCATTTGCTGACAGCGTATTTATCGTTGAGCGATGTGAACGTGAATATCGCTACCACTAAAAGCATAAGAAGCATAATGTCTCCGGTGTCATGTAAGATACAGGTCTTTCTATCCGTCGGGAGTTTCGGAAAAACCTGTTGCAATCGGTGTCATCATGTGATAGAATATATAGCAAACGACTATCTCACAGAAAGGACACGCAAATGATGATCGAACTTACCGACCTGTCTTCTCCCGAAGCACAGGTGTATTCACGCCTGACCGAAGCACAGCTCCGCAACAGGCTCGAGCCCGAAAAGGGCATATTCATCGCAGAGAGCCCGAAGGTGATAGATGTGGCGCTCAAGGAGGGCTACACTCCCCTGTCCGTGCTGCTCGACCCCGATAATACCGACAACGCCGCAAGGCAGCTCATTTCGTCGCTTCCCGAGGATATACCCGTATATACCGCAAGGACGGAGCTGCTATGTCAGCTTGCGGGCTTCAAGCTCACAAGGGGGATGCTTTGTGCGATGAGAAGGCCGCAGCAGCGTGACTGCGGCATGATATATGATATGCGGCGCATCGCCGTCCTCGAAAGGATAGCCGATGCCACCAATATAGGCGCGATATTCCGCTCGGCAGCGGCACTCGGCATGGATGCCGTACTGCTGACCTCCGACTGCTGCGACCCGCTCAACCGCCGTGCGCTCCGTGTCAGTATGGGCACGGTGCTTCAGGTGCCGTGGACATATCTTCCCGACAACTGGCAGGATGTACTCCATGATGCGGGATACGTCACTGCGGCTATGGCACTCACCGACAAGTCGGTGCCCCTCACCTACGGTATGTTCGGGGATACCGCCAAGCTCGCGCTCGTACTCGGCTCCGAGGGCGACGGGCTCAGCCGTGAGACCGTCGAGGCCTGCGACATGACTGTGCGCATCCCCATGAAGCACGGCGTGGACTCCCTCAATGTAGCCGCCGCTGCCGCAGTCGCATTCTTCGCAGCCGCTATATAAATATTTGTGATTGATCGGGCGGCGGGTCAGTCCCGCGCCCTCTCAAATGAACAGCGATATCGCCGCCGGTCGTACCGGCCTCCGAGGATAGTACAAGAGGTACGTTCAAAAGCGTATCGGGTAACAGTCGCCTTTGGCGACCGGCCTATTCTGCGGTCTCTACGAGGGGGCCGCAGGCGGAGATAACGTCTACGATGTATACCACGATCATGATCCAGAAGGATATGCAGGTCATGGCGATGGGCAGAGCCCTTCTGCGGTGATACTCCGTATTCTCGGGAAACTTTATCTTCTTGCCGAACAGCAGCACGAGGAATACGATGAGCCCTATGATGAAATAGAGTGCCAGCATGCATACCCACACCGTCGAAGAAACATCCTCGCCGAAGAAATACTCCACGAAGCTTGACAGCGATGCCGAGCCGTTGAGGAACATATGCCCGATTATAGACGGCAGTATCGAGCCCGCCTTGATGTCCGCATATGCGAACACGATGCCTATGGTGAAGCCGAGCACTGTCTGGAGTATATTGCCGTGCATCAGGCCGAACACCAGTGCCGACATGAATATGCCGAAGGTCTGATCGACCTTGCAAAGGCGGCGGAGCACCACGCCCCTGAACATCAGCTCCTCCGCTATGGGAGCGAGCACTATAGTTGTGAGCGCTTCCTGTGCGAGGAAGGCGGGCGTCAGATCCGTATCAAAGTCATAGTCCGCCGAGAGCGGCTGCATATCAAACAGCGCAAAGCCCTGTATAAGGCCGAGCTCTATGAGCATAGCCACCACATAGCCCACCATGCACACGGCGAGCATCAGCGGCATGAACGACCCGCCCATGCGGTCTGTGCGCAGATATTCCGACATATGGTTCTTGGCGATACGCCTGTCCACCGCAAATATCAGTATGCACATTATAATAGAGGGCAGTGAGCCCGCAAGGGAGTACTGCCAGTCCATTATGGGCTGGCCGGCGTCGTTATGGCGGAACACATATCCGTATTCCTCCATGACATGGAATGTGATCATTGCTATTATGGTTATTGCGAAGTATTCCGCTATCAGAACCATAAAGGTCTCGCTGTACTGCTTCTTTATCGCCCGTCTCTCGGGCTGCGATACGCTGAACATATCGGTGCGCGGCGTGTGATTCATCGTCTGATCCATTTTATGCCCCTTTCCGCTATTCTAAATATATACATTATACTCCATAATCCCTCCAAAGTCAACCCCCAGCCGGCACGGCCGGCTGCGATTTCGTTGATATATACCTGCTGATCATTTCATTTGCGACCCGGTCACTCTCGTTTGCCTATGAACGCTATACACTTACGGCACGGCCGGCTGCGATTTCGTTGATATATACCTGCTGATCATTTCATTTGCGGCTCGGTCACTCTCGTTTGCCTATGAACGCTATACACTTACGGCACGGCCGGCTGCGATATCGTTGATATGCCTGCTGATCGTTTCGTTTGCGACTCGGTAACTTACATTTGACTGTTGGCTTTATCACCGAACGGCACGGCACGGCTGCGATTTCGTTGATATACCTGCATATCGGTCTCATCTGCGGCTCGGTAACTTTCATATATTAACATACATATAATTTTGGCTTTTCTATTGTATTTGTTGATAAAGTATGGTATAATGTCGGTATAAGCATCTTTCATCGGACGATACCGACCCGACCACCGCAGGAAAGTGAGAAACGATATGATCAATTCTCTGAGAACGATCGCATTGTTCGGATGCTCATTCACAGGCAGATATATGCGTGATATATGCCTCGCATTCAATACAGTAGCCGAAGAAATGCGCATGAACCTCGTGTACATAAACTCACTGGGCAAGATAGGCAACAGGAACGCCCAGTACGGCGACTACGAGTTTGATCTGATAGATATGATGGATCTCGACCAGTTCGACGGGATCATATTCGTCGGTGACAACTACAACCTTGAAGGTATGGCCGAGAAGGTCATAAGGAAGCTCAGGACGGCAAAGTGTCCCGTCGTGTCCATCGCAGGCGCAGTGGATGGCTTCTACAATATCGAATTTGACGATGCTCAGGGCATCAGGACACTGACCGAGCATTTCATAGATCATCACGGCATGACGAAGATAGGCTTCATGTCGGGCTATCTTACGCATCCCGACGCACGGGTAAGGCTTGACCTGTTCCGCAGGGTGATGCGCGAGCATGGCATGCCCGAGGACGGAGCCGGCATGTTTGAAGGCGACTTCTGGTTCAACAAGGGCGACGAGGCTGCCGATTATTTCCTCTCCCTCCCCGAGAGACCCGAGGCAATAGTCTGTGCGAATGACTATATGGCGGTAGCGCTCATCACCGCGCTGAAAAACCGCGGTATAACCGTCCCCGATGATATAGCGGTATCGGGCTTTGACGGCAGTATCGAGGGCAAGGAGTACACTCCCCACATCACCACAGGCACGAGAGAGCGCGTCGATATCGCCAGGAAGTCCCTTTCATTCATAAAGGCAATATGCGAGGGCAGGAAGCCCGACACCGACCTGAAGATACTCCCGAGACCCATATATTCTCAGTCCTGCGGCTGTGAGAAGGTAAATTACAAGCTCGCCACCGAGGATATAAACCATATAATGCAGTCTGCCCGTGATTTCAGCTATAATCTCTACGATACCGAATCCATCCTGCTCAAGCTCAACAAGACCGAGACCATAGATGAGCAGAGGAGCGTATTCATAGAGAACTTCCTGAGCATAGGCGATATCAATTCATACTTCCTCATGATGCATATCGACCGCAACGGACGTCCCGCCCATGACAGCGACTACATCTCCCCCACGGGCAATTTCCGCCCCATGATCGTCATAGACTGGCATAAACATTACAAGACCGACGGCGAGATATTCTCCACATCGAAGCTCATCCCCGATGCCCTCGACGACAAGCCCCGCTCATTCTATATATCGAGCACCCACTGTGCGGAGCGGATGTTCGGCTACACCGCCGTGGAGATGTCGGGCAAGGAGATATACAACGAGTTTTACAATGTATGGCTGCTCTCCATGGCGATAAACCTTGAGACCATGCTGAAGAACGACAGGATAAAGAAGCTGGTGAACACCCTTGAGGATCTGAGCATCCGCGACGGCCTTACGGGTATGCTCAACAGGCGCGGCTTTGACGAGCTGTCAAGGGATGCGATACAGTCCATCGACGGCAAGGCTCTTGCCTGCACCATAATCCTTGATATGGACGGGCTCAAGATAATAAATGACGATCACGGCCACCATGAGGGCGACCTTGCAATACGCTCCGTCGCAAATATCATCACCAAATGCTGCAATTCGGGCGAGATAACGGCTCGTGCGGGCGGCGATGAATTCTACGTCTTTTCCGTGGAGTACAGCGAAAAGAAGCTCGAACGCTTCATATCCAAGCTGCGCGACCTTCTCGACAATTACAACAAATGCAGCGAGAAGCCCTACAAGGTGGATGTGAGCTGGGGCGCATACATCTGCGAGATCGACAGCTCATGCAGGCTCGAGGATATGCTCAAGCACAGCGACGCTCTGATGTATGAGCAGAAGATGCAAAAGCCCAACAGAAGAAAATAGATGCATCGCTGACGGATATCCCGTCAGCGATGTTTTTTCATTGCCAGCTGCGGATACGCTCCTTCATGCCGGCTATATCGAGTATCCCATAGGCAAAGCCCTTGCGCACCAGCTCCGGCGGCACATATTCATCGTATTTCTCGAATATGGGTATCTCATCGGGATATACCAGCTCGAGAGGGTCAAAGTCCTTCTCCGCCTCCTCGCGCAGCACCGCAAAGAACTGTTCTTCATCCGCATCCATGGTGAACTGCATATAGTATGGACGTGAGGAGTCAAGACCTCTCAGCCCGAGCCTGTCCTTGCAGCGCAGCTTCAGGAAGCGCTCCATCGCAAGGAATGCGTAGCTGCCGAGCCACGGGAAGAATGCCCACATCTTTCCCCCGAGGCATATCAGCGGACGATCCTTCATCTCCGCCTTTGCGAAGGTGTCCCTCGCAGCATCGAGACGGCAGGCGGCGTGCCGCATAAGGTAGGGATAGCTCTGCTTTTCGCAGAGCACGGCGCGCATCCGTTCGAGTATCCTCGTGTGGATATCGCCGGGGCAGTCGCCGAAATATGCGGGGATATTGCCCTTGACCATCGTGCAGTAGACCTCGTGCCGCTTGTGGTCTACCTCCTCTACTATCCATACATGACCTGCTATGGCGATCTTTTCGCCTGCAGGGGGCGGCTTTGCGATAGTGCCGAGCTGCTCCGAGCCCGAGCGCACGGTGTATTCCACCGTCTCCACGAACACCGCATAGAACTTGTAGCTGTTGACTATGCGCTCGCCCGTGAGCCCCACTATCAGTCCGCCGTTCTCCGTGCGGGCGATATGGTCGGTCTTTATCAGGTGCAGCAGCAGTGTGCGGAAGTCATCCTTGTCTATCCTGCCGAATACCGACAGAGTAAGTACGCGCGAAGCAAGCTCCGCTGGGGTCATCTCGCCGCAGGATGCAAGGGTGCTCATGGTCTGGTGATACAACAGGGAAAAGGGCAGCCTGTCGGTCTTGGGCGGCTCTACGAAGCGCTCCTCGATATACAGCTGCACCAGTGCGATGCCCTGTATCAGATACCAGGGTATCATTTCGGGCAGCATCGCCCTTGCCTCGGGATGCTCCTCCCGCATCACGAACCACATTTCCGATGGATCGCCCCGCCGTCCGGTGCGCCCCATGCGCTGCAGGAAGCCCGACACGGTGAACGGCGCATCTATCTGGAATGCCCTCTCGAGCCTGCCTATATCTATGCCAAGCTCGAGGGTAGCTGTGGCGCATACGCTCATGAAGGAGTCATCGTCCTTCATTTCCTCCTCTGCGCTCTCCCTGTATGAAGCGGAGAGATTGCCGTGATGTATCAGAAAGCGGTCGGGCTCGTGATTTGCCTCGCAGTACTGCCGCAGCCGCTGGCATACGTCCTCGCATTCCTCGCGGGAATTGGTGAAGATAAGGCATTTCTTCCCTCGGGTGTGCTCGAATATATATCCCATGCCCGGGTCTGCGGCAGTGGGCGCAGTATCCGTGGGAGGCTCGGGCTCTGCCTGTGCGGGTATGTCCCTGCCCTCGTCCGCCTGCGGGTCGGAATTGAAGAAATGCTCCATCGACAGCCGCCATATCTCCTTGCCGCCGTCGAACTTTGGTATCACAGTGCCCCTGCTGCTGCCTGCGGAAAGGAACTTTCCCGCCTCCTCGGGGTCGCCGATGGTAGCGGACAGACCTACTCGTCTCGGGTCGCAGCCCGCAAGTCGGCACAGTCTTTCGATAAGGCAGAAGGTCTGAGCGCCCCTGTCTCCCCTGAGCAGGGAATGTATCTCATCTATCACGATGAAGCGCAGATCGCCGAACAGAGATGGTATCTCCATATGCTTGTTTATCATCAGGGATTCGAGGGACTCCGGGGTGATCTGCAGTATGCCCGCAGGCTTGCGCAGGAGCTTGCGCTTCCGGGTCTGCGATGCATCTCCGTGCCATCTTGTGACGAGGATGCCGTTGTCCGCGCAGAGTTCGGTGAGCCTGCCGAACTGATCGTTTATAAGTGCCTTCAGCGGCGCTATGTACAGCACCCCCACCGATGAGGACGGCTCCTCATCGAGCATGGTCAGTATGGGGAAGAATGCCGCCTCTGTCTTGCCCGATGCGGTGGATGCCGCAATGAGCACGTTTTTGTCGGTGCCGAACAGTGCATCGCCTGCCGCATTCTGCACAGCACGGAGGGTCTGCCAGCCCTCCCTGTAGATATGATCCTGTATGAACGGGGCATACCTGTCAAAAATATCCATATGTACTCCTGTCAGAGCGTGAACTCCGCATAGTTTTCATCGGCCTTGTCCGATACCGCATCCGACACCGCATAGGAAAACTCATCCGAGCCGAGAAGTGCGGCTATGTCTATACTGCTGTCCTGATACAGTATATCGAGCAGCTCTATGAAATCGCGTATCACCTCACGGGGGGTGATGTTGGTGTCTGCGCCGATGCGCTCGAACTCTATCTTTATGAACAGTGCAAGGTCATCGGTGGAGAGCCTGCTCTCATAGCCGTACAGCCCTGCGTGCATGGATGTGAGCTTTTCGCAGAGTATCAGCATCTCCTCCGCCGTGAGCGGGTCGAGCCTTATGACAGGTGCCAGCATATCCCTCGCACCCGGGCGTGAGAACTTCCCCTCCGCAAGACGTGAGCGCAGGGCCTCATAGCTGTATATGCCGCGCCGCTTGTCCTCTACCGCCTGCGGCGTAGCGCCCATGATGATGCCGAGATACCGCGCCTTGCCCTGCAAGGTGTCGTTGTACATGGTGAGGAGCTTCTCATAGTTGTACTGACGGGTGATGGTATTGGGTATCTTGTATATGTTCACCAGCTCATCCACCATGATCATCAGTCCGGAATATCCCGCAAGGCGGAAGAATACCGCAAATATCTTCAGATAGTCATACCAGTCATCATCGCTGATGATGATGTTTATACCCAGCTCCTCCTTAGCCTCGCGCTTGAGGTGGTATTCGCCCCTGAACCAGCGTATCACCTTTGACTTTGCCTCATCGTCCCCGTCAAGATACGCATGATAATACACCGACAGCAGCCTTGCGAATTCAAAGCCGTGCACCATTTCGCTCACCGATGCGGTCACGGCGTATATCTTCCTGTCCACCGCCTCCGAGAGCGACGGGTCATCTGCGGCGAGCCCCGTCTCCGCCATCGCCTCACTGCGCACCGTGCTTATCCAGCGGTCAAGTATCAGCGTGAGAGCGCCGCCCTCGGGCTTTGTCCTGGTGGAGAGGTTGCCTATCAGCTCCCTGTATGTGGCGAGCCCCTGCCCGTGTGTGCCCTGAAGCCGCCTTTCGGGTGAAAGGTCTGCATCCGCCACGATAAAGCCCCTGTCCATGCAGAAATTGCGTATGGTCTGCAGGAGAAAGCTCTTGCCCGAGCCGTACCGCCCCACGATGAAGCGGAAGGATGCTCCTCCCTCGGATATTATCTCCACATCATGCAGGAGAGCGTCTATCTCGTTTTTCCTCCCGACGGTGACATACGGCAGCCCTATCCTCGGCACAACGCCGCCTTTCAGGGAATTCAGCACCGTCTGTGCTATCCTTTTAGGCACCTTTGTTTCAGCGCTCATTTATCGTTTCCTCCTGTAATGCGGATAATATCCTCGCGGTAATCCTCCGTAAGCGTGATGTCATCGCCGTCACATTCCACGGCGGTATCGCCTATCTCGTCAAAGAACAGCTCATTGAGCTGCTCCGCAAATATCTCTGCCATACAGCCCCACGACCGTATGATATCCTTCACCGAAGCGCCCTCGAGCAGCATACCTATCACCTGCCGCTGTCTCGGGTCAAGGGATATGGCCGGTGCAGGAACAGGCACTTCCACGGGTATATCCGCCGGCATATCCCGGGCTGGCTCCGGTGTATCGGGTATGTCTGGTGCGGTGTCCGATATGTCCTCCGTCCGTTCCTCCTCCGTCAGCAGGCTGTTCTGTGTATGCAGCGCATCACGGCGTATCCTGTCAAGGTCGTCAAAGCGTATCTTCACCTTCTTCGCCTCTGCTGCGCGCTTCTCTTCCCTGTCTGCGGCGATGGCAGCCTCGATGTATGGTGCTGCCCACTTGTTTTCGGGACGTTCCTTCAGCGGGCTGCCCGCCCCGAGATATATGCGCAGCTGCCGCTCGGTCTCCTGCATGAGCCCGTCTATGAGCTTCTTGTCGAACGAGGGGCAGTCCTTTACGCTCCATTTACCGCCCTTCAGTCTGTATGTGCAGCCGCTGCTCAGCTCGTATACCCTGTCCTCCTTGCTGTACTGCACATAGCAGACGGCATTGTGCAGGGGCGTCCATGATGTGAAGTGCGCCTTCCCGAAGCAAAGGGACAGCAGCTTTTTTCCGTCCTTGCTGTACTCTGCGGCATTTCGCCACACCGCCGCAAATAGATGCCTGCATTCATCGGGATGCTCTTTCACCGCCGGAGATGACGCCGTTTTGCCGCAGAAAGCGAGCAGCGCATCGAATATCTCGCTGTCGGTATGCGTCTTGTGCTCCTTGAGCACGATATATGCCATGTCACGGTCAAGCTTTGCCTTGTCCGCATATCTGCGTGCGATGTCGGGGGAGACCCCGTTTATCACCGCAAGATCGAGCATCCATCGGTGAAGATATGCCCTTATGCTCTCTTCGCCGATGCCGCTGTCGATATACCCGCGTTCAAATTCTGCGAGCTTCTCAAGGCTGTCCTCTGCGGATGACGCACCTATCCCGCTGAGCAGCTCGTATATGTAGATATAGGCAAAGGATGTGCTCGTTTCCTTGAATATGCCCTTGCGCACAGCGGTGCGCCATGTGAAATAGCCACGCAGCTGCTCGGTGGTAAGGTCGTGATATGTGGGGAAATACCGCTGAAATCTGCCGTTCCACACATAGTCGTCCTCGAAGTCCTCCATGAACTTGCCCTGTATATAGAAATTCCTGCAGGAGTGCGCAAATGAGTTGAAGCCGTATTCGTACAGCCGCCGCATCTCCCGTATCTTTTCGGGCAGAGCCCTGCGCCCATCTGCGCCGTCTTCTGCACTCCTGCCCGAAACGGGCACATCTGTGCGCACGGGCAGGGGCGTGTCACTGTATCCCGTCTTATTTGCGGGAAGCTCGCTCCCGAGAAATATCATGCATCCGTTCTGTCCGCCGTAGATATACGCCCTGTCTATGAGGCGAAAGGCCATCTTAGGGTCGGTACTGCCGTCTATCCGCAGGGCGAGCCATTCGTCGCCCTTCATATGGGAAGGCGAGCATATATGCGGGTCTGATGCGGATGAGAGCAGCCTGCTCCCGCAGCGTATCTCGCACATCTGCGCATCCTCGGTGCGCAGGAGCAGCGCGATCCATTTGCCGGTGGAGGGATGCACGAGGACGGAGAAGTCGGGCTGCTCCGCCCATCGGTGCTCCTCCGTTATATGGTATTTGTCGCGGGCATAGGCCGCGATCTCACCAAGCTCCATTCATCCGCCCCCTTTCACATCGGTCAAATATGATTATATCACATAGGCGAGGATTTTACAAGCACCCTTTAGGAATTAGCAATGGGTAATTATCGGGCGGTCGTATGTACTGCTCAAACCCTTTGTACTATCCTATGCTCCGAGTATAGTACTTCGTTTCCGCTCAAATACATCCCGAGGTAACCGTCGGCTTTGCCGACCGGGCAGCTCCGGGCTTGCCCGTCGGCATGAAATATTATAAATAGATTAGAAAACGCTAAAATGCTTGAAATCATCGGTTTCCTATGATACAATACAAACAGCAACAGAGAAACAGGCATAGCAGCCTGTACGAAAAGGAGTGATCTTATGCTGATGATACTTTGGATCATAGTGCTCATCGTGGCAGCGGTAGCAGAGGCAGTTACAACAGCTCTTGTATCCGTCTGGTTCTGCGTCGGAGCGCTTGCGGCAGCTGCGGCTGCAGCTCTTGGAGCACCGCTCATAGTGCAGCTTCTGGTGTTCGTGACTGTGTCTATCGTGGCACTGGTAGTGACCAAGCCCATCATACGCAAGCTTATGCCTAATTCCTCATACATCTTCACCAACGGTGAGAATGATATCGGCAGGCTGGGCTACGTCGTAGAGGAAATAGACGCGGCCAAGGGCACGGGCAGAGTCAAGCTCGGAGATGTTGACTGGGGCGCACGTTCTGCGGACGGCAGCATAATACAGGTCGGCACCACGGTGGTCATCACCGGCAAGGGTTCGGCTACACTGACAGTACAGCCCAGCGACAGGTAAACCCGATACAGCAGGCTGTGACGTCTTTATGACAGAGAGGAGTTATTATGGAATATTTACCTATCATACTTATCATCGTGCTTATTATACTGTTCATATCGGGAATCAAGATCGTGCCTCAGGCTCAGGTCTATGTAGTCGAGAGGTTCGGCGCATTCAGAGGTGCGCTGCATACCGGCCCTCACTATGTGATACCCCTTATCGACAAGGTGGTAAAGAAGGTCTCCATAAAGGAGCAGGTCGTTGACTTCAAGCCCCAGCCCGTTATCACCAAGGATAATGTTACCATGCAGATAGACACGGTAGTATTCTTCGCAGTAACGGATGCAAAGCTCTATACCTACGGCATCGAGCGTCCCCTGTCTGCAATAGAGAACCTTACCGCTACCACGCTTCGTAACATCATCGGTGAGCTCGAGCTCGACTCCACGCTCACATCCCGTGATGTGATCAACTCCAAGATAACCGCGCTCCTCGACAATGCCACCGATGCATGGGGCATCAAGGTGAACCGCGTTGAGCTCAAGAACATCCTTCCTCCCCGTGAGATCCAGGATGCCATGGAAAAGCAGATGAAGGCAGAGCGTGAGAGACGTGAAAAGATCCTTCAGGCAGAGGGTGAAAAGAAGTCTCAGGTGCTCGTGGCAGAAGGTGAAAAGGAGTCCAAGATACTTCGTGCAGAGGCTGAGAAGCAGGCTGCCATCCTCAAGGCTGAGGCTGAAAAGCAGGCTATGATCCTCCGCGCAGACGCTGTAAGACAGCAGAAGATACTTGAAGCAGAGGGTGAAGCTGAGTCCATCCGCAACGTACAGCAGGCTCTCGCAGACACCATCGTACAGCTCAACAACGCTAATCCTTCACAGAATGTCATTGCCATCAAGTCCCTCGAGGCATTTGCAAAGGCTGCCGACGGCAAGGCTACAAAGATAATCATCCCCTCCGAGATACAGTCTCTCGCAGGCATGGCTTCAAGCCTCAAGGAAGTAGTCACCGACAGCAACATCGACTATGGCAAGCAGACATACACCGATACAACATACACCGGTTAATACGAATACCTTCCTACATACAGCGAAGGCCCCGTCTCGAAAGAGGCGGGGCCTTTGCGTTATTGGGATAATGAGCAATGAGTAATGAATAATGAGTAATTATTAGAATACTTATCAGCACGGTATAAAGGATGTGTCGACAACCGGTCACAGATCGCTGAATATGTCCTGTATGTCTTTACGGTCAAACAGCTTGACCAGATCGGACAGCTTTTTTACGGCGGCAAGGCCGACATCAACTTCGCTTTGCTGCTCATCAAACGGCCTGTGAAGATCGAGCTTCGGGACATCCAGGCGGACAGCGGCTGATCTTCCGACAGGGCGTATGATATATCCCTCTTTGGTATAGTCGCAGACAGTGTGTGCGAGCAGCTTCTCTATGGATGTTATTTTATCGGCGCATCCATCAAATACCAGGTCGACCGTTCCTGTTTCTGTTTTGTGATGTATATACAGTCGGTCAATAACTGTATTGAATCGCGGCCATCTGGCTTTAGCGCCCTTGACTTCACTGTTGTATATGAAATAAACATCGGGGTAATGCGCCTTTTGGAATTTTGCGTATTCAGCCCAGAATGAGGTGACGGCAATATCTTCTTCGACCTGATATCCGCTTTTCTGCTTTTCTATGGCGTGTTTTATCTGCTGTATCTTGAAATCGGAACGAGGATCATTTATCGACTCAAAATACTTTAGTACAGCTTCATATTCTATTCTGTACGGATATTTCTGCGCTTCTTTGTTCTGCGACAGATATTTCTCGGGTGCGATGATAAAAATGCAGAATTTGTCATAGTCGCCCCGCTCAATTCCTTTCTGCCCGCGCATAACGTATCGAGCGGATTGTTCGGGCATAGCTGCGGCATCTATCTTGTTTTCGATAAGAAGACCTATCTTCTGTCCTGCTGACTCTACTATGACCGTCATATCGGATTCACCGAGGGCAGCATCGGTTTTAGACAGTTCAAGCGACAATACAGAAGCATTATTCAGACCCGCAGCATCGGTAAATATCGACAGAAATCGCTTGGAACATGAAAATTCTTCCATAAAAAGCATGTCCATATCATGCTCGGAAATGTCTTTGAAACGGCATATGATGTTTTTTGACAATGCTGATCAGCTCCTTCCCGATCTGTATAGATAGATCTTACCATGATAATATCTGTTTGTCAATCGAAAGCTATTGATTCACTCGATATACTCGACATGATCCGCCCTTGCCGCTCTGTCAGCCGATCATGCCGTCCGGCTTTGGCAACAGGTTTAATCTGATTCTAATGTAAATAATATTGACAAAGTGATGTTGATGTGATATCATTTTAATATCAAATGAAGATACATTTGATACGAAAAACACCGACCTTTAAGAGGGGGAACTATCATGAAAGAAAGAATCATAACCACAAAGAAGAACGGCATGGGTATGCTGGCATTCATAATCATAATGTACCTTGTGTCGATGCCCGCAATGATGTTCGGCTTTAGCTCCGAAACAGGTATAGGCACACTGATCGGTATGCTGTTCACCCTGTGGGTGGCAGGCGGCTGGATACTTGCACTCGGCCTCAAGGTGCTGAAGCCTCAGGAAGCGCTGGTACTCACACTGTTCGGCAAGTACTACGGCACGCTCAAGGGCGACGGCTTCTATTGGGTAAATCCGTTCTGCACCGCATTCAACCCCGCATCGAGGACTAAGCTCAGACAGTCCGGCGATGTAGCAGGCGAAAGCTCCCTGATGCAGATATCCGCCGAAGGCGTTACCGCATCGACAGGCACAGGCTTTGACAAGAAGATATCGCTCAAGATCATGACTCTCAACAATAACAAGCAGAAGATAAACGACTGCCTCGGAAATCCCGTTGAGATAGGCATCGCTGTAATGTGGAAGGTCACAGATACTGCCAAGGCCGTATTTGAAGTGGATAACTACAAGGAATACCTTTCACTGCAGTGCGACACCGCTCTGAGAAATATTGTCCGCCTTTATCCCTATGATGTGGCAGAGAACGTGGATACCACAGGCGACGGCATAGCAGATGAGGGCAGCCTCAGAGGATCGAGCGAGATCGTAGCAGGCCGCATCCGCAAAGAGATACAGGAAAGAGTCGCTATAGCAGGCATTGAGATAGTTGAGGCAAGGATCACCTATCTTGCATACGCTCCCGAGATAGCCGCAGCAATGCTGCAGAGACAGCAGGCATCCGCAGTAGTAGATGCAAGGAAGCTCATCGTAGACGGCGCTGTGGGCATGGTGGAAATGGCACTCGAGCAGCTCAGCGAAAAGAACGTAGTGGAGCTTGACGATGAGAGAAAGGCCGCTATGGTATCAAATCTCCTCGTAGTGCTCTGCGGCAATCACGACGCACAGCCCGTCGTCAACTCGGGAAGCATATATTGATGGGCGCAAAGAAGCAAGTGCCCCTGCGCCTGTCGGAAAAGCTGTACAACGACATAGCTTCGTGGGCAGAGGATGATTTCCGCTCGGTAAACGGACAGATAGAATATCTGCTGACCGAATGCGTGAAACAGCGCCGGAAGAACGGCGGCTACGTCGGCAAGGACATAGACGCGCCGCCGGATATA
>JAEEGL012569355.1_pt1 | contig 17417 bp, 10 predicted proteins | sample 9134231 | NCBI WGS metagenome assembly JAEEGL01 (sample SAMN16246548, study PRJNA631951) | gut metagenome | biome: gut microbiome; feature: rumen; material: fiber-attached | host: Bos | place: Iran: Karaj | collected 2018-10
GTAGTGGAGAACAAAGACTCTGCCTTTTGGCTCGAGCCTTTGTGAAAGACCCGGAACTGCTGATTCTGGATGAACCTCTTCATGGCCTCGATGATCGGAATCGCAGTCTTGTCCGTCAGATTATCAAGCAGTTCTGCCTCAGAAAGCACAAGACTTTGGTGATGGTGACACACTATCAGGAGGAACTGCCTGATTGTATCACTCACAGTCTCCGTTTAGGGTCGTAAAAGTTAACGTAGTTAAAATGCAAACGTATAGTGTTATGATCGCAATTGTATAGTGTTACGATTGCAAACGTATAGTGTTACTTTTTAAACTTAACTGTGTGTCGTTTCCCCCTATACCTTATTATAATAAAAAGAAAGGCGGCAAAACTCTTGAAAAAGAGCTTGTCGCCTTAACTGTTTTGTCTAGTCAGACTTATCTCGTCATAGCCCAACCAAGCTTCAAACCAGAGTAGCTGCCAAGTAGTGAACCAAGTGAGCTGGAGCCTTTTGCACCAACTGCAGTTGCAATACTCAACAGTTTGTCAGCATCGAAAAGCATGAGCAATTGTCCGTTTTGAACGGTAACTGTGCAAGGAAGCTGACCAGTAAGGAACACTCCAGTCAAGGTCAGTTTGTTCGAACTTGGGTCGTAGGTGTAGGTTCCAGGCATAGTCTTCGAACCAAGAACGAGCGAGCATTTGCCGTCATTAGCGAAAGTCAGGACAGATTTGCCTGCCTTGAAGCCCATCTTCTCGAGATAAGTACCAAGCTTTTGCTCGAGGTTGTTGCTAAGTACTTGACCTCCAATCTGAGACAGAATGTTCTCGCTCTCGAAGACCAACTTGGGACCAGCATAAGTCCAACTGCCTACAAGGCTCTGCTGAGTTGTGGCTCCATTCAAGATATTGCCGAGAATGGTGCCAAGAATGCCTGTTCCATTCTGTCCGATAGCGCCTCCAAGGATAGCGCCAAGAGCGTCAGTTTGGGCAGTAGTGCCAGTTCTGGGAGCTGTTGTGCCAGTTGTGCCGAAACCACAGGAAGCGAGTGTCAGACTTGCAGCAATAATGGCTGCGAAAGATTTAAACTTCTTCATCTTCTTCTTTGTTTATAGGATTAGTATTGAGATTAGTGAAAAGTCTTGTGAAACTGGTGGGGTGGGGCGTTTCGAACTTCATCTGCTCTCCTGTTCTTGGGTGATAGAAATAGAGTCGGAAAGCATGAAGAGCCAATCGGTGAAGAGGGTTAAAGCCATTTCCATACTTGTCGTCTCCAGCAACAGGATAGCCCAAGTCTTTCATGTGAACACGGATTTGGTTCTTGCGTCCCGTTTCAAGTCGCATCTCAGCCAATGTGTAACGGCCATTCGTTGCAATTCGACGGTAATGCGTAATCGCTTCTTTTCCGCCATTATCGGTGGGGCTGCTATAAGTGATGTAAGCCTTGTTGTCCTTGAGCCACGAGTGAACTGTGCCGCCTTCCTGCTTCATCTCGCCACAAAGAACAGCCACATATCTGCGATCAAAAACGATATTGTGCCAATCTTCCTCGAATATCTTTCTGATTTCAAGGCTCTTAGCGTAAATCATCAACCCGCTTGTGTCCCTATCAAGACGATGTACAACATGAGCCGTACACTTGAAATGACGTTTCTTGAAGTACTCGTCGAGAATGGTTTTAACGCAATACTGACCTGGAGCAGAAGCCATACTGAGGATGCCTTCCGACTTCTCGATGACGATAAGGTCTTTGTCTTCGTAGATTATTTTGACGTACTTGTTCAGCAACTCTGTGCTTCGTTTGTGGCGACTCACAAGAACGGTTTGCCCATGCGAAAGCATGAAGTCGTATTGTGTGACGAGTTTTCTGTCGACCATAATGCCGTGACCTTGCAACAAATCCTTGACCTTGTTGCGACTAATGCCACTCATCTCCTTCATCAGGAATTCCATAAGCGGCATAGGCTCTGTGACTTCGAGCTTTATATATTTGCTGGCAGCATATTGCTCACCTGTTAGGTTTCGTGCCATTCTTCGGTTTTCTTTTATTATGATGGTGTTTGAAGTTCTTCTTTTGCTTGGGTTTTGAGTGATAGGCAGGCGTTTCGCCAAACTCCTCAGGCATTTTCTCCTTATAGATTTCTTTGCCTAGGAATCGTTCTATCTGTCTGAAAAAGAGCATGTCCTTGTCGTTGACGAAGGTAACAGCCCTACCACCTCGACCAGCTCTGGCTGTTCTGCCGATTCGATGCACATAGTCTTCTTCATCTCTTGGCACATCGAAGTTGATGACGAGGGCAATGTCGTCGATGTCTATACCTCGAGCCACAATATCCGTAGCAACAAGAATATCTATCTTTCCACTGCGGAACAGATACATCACCTCATCCCTTTCTGCCTGATTCAAGTCGCTGTGCATGGCTCTTGCATTGTAGCCTGCACGAATGATGCTTATTGCCAGTTCCTTTGTTTTCTTTTTGGAACCAACGAAGATGATAACTCGATGAGGTGGCTCTTGCTCGAACATATGTTTGACCACCATGAGTTTCTGCGGTTCATAGCAAAGGTAAGCACTCTGTTTGATGTTGTCTGCTGGCTTGCTTACTGCAAGTTTTACTTCAACAGGATTGTGTAAGATGCTGTGTGCCAAGCTCAATATGTCTCCGGGCATCGTGGCACTGAACATGATTGTCTGGTGCTCTTTCGGCAAAGCTTTAGCTATGAGAAGGATGTCATCGCAGAAACCCATATCGAGCATTCTGTCTGCTTCGTCGAGGATAAAGAACGAAACTCGGCTCAGGTCGATATTGCCCAAACTCAAATGGCTGATGAGACGACCAGGAGTGGCAATCACCACATCAGCTCCACTCTGCATGGCTCGCTTCTCTTGCTCATATCGAACACCATCGTTTCCACCATAAACTGCCACACTGCTGATATCTTCAAGATAGTAGGCAAACCCCTGCATCGCGCTGTCAATCTGCTGTGCAAGCTCACGAGTAGGGGACATAATGACGCAATTGATGGCATCCTTCGGATATCCTCCATCGGCCAACTTGCTCAAAACCGGAAGAAGATAGGCAGCAGTCTTGCCCGTACCAGTTTGGGCGACACCCATCACATCGCGACCTTCCAAGATGGGAGGTATAGCGTGCTCTTGAATAGGAGTCGTATCAGTAAAGTTCATGTCGTCGAGCGCGTCGAGGACATAATCATTGAGGTCTAAGTCGTAGAAATCCATATACTATTGTGGTGCCTTTCTATAGAGGTAGATTGCGATGAGGGAATATAATATGTTTGGCATCCAAGCCGCTAGGGCAGGATGCATGCCTGCATTGGTGGAGAAGGTTGCCGATATGCCTTGCAGTAGGATATAAGTAGCACTCAAGGCTATACCTATGCCGAGCGAGAATCCCATTCCTCCTTTACGTTTTCTTGACGAAAGTGACATGCCGATTGTGGAAAGAATGAAAGCGGCAAAAGGCGAAGCGAAGCGTTTGTAATACTCCACTTCGAAGATGCTGAGGTTGCCGCTTCCTCTATTTCGTTGCTTCTCTATGTAGTCCTTAAGTTCGGCATTTGTCATCGTCTCTTGTTGGTTGCGAATGAAGAGGAAGTCGCGAGGTTCCATTCGGATGATGGAATCAATCTGATTGTAATTCGTGATCTTCTCCCTCATTCCTCGTAGTTCGCGAATAGTCACATCCCTCAAATGCCATTGATAACGGACGTCACTCAAAGTGTCATAAATTGCCGTATTAGCCGAAAGATGCGAAACCAGTTTTTTGTTTTCAAACTTGTCGAGCGAAAAATGCATACCAGTTTTACTCATCCCATCAAAGTGCTCCATATAGGCAATCACACCAGTGTCGACCTGTAACTGAACTTTCTCGGCATATGTTGGGTTCTTGACACGTTTCTTATAGGTGTTCTCGAAGGCAAGACGCTTCACACTGCTTCGAGGAATGACTTCTGCACCAAGATAGAATGTCATACCTGCAATGATGGCAGCACTAATCATATAGGGCATCAAAAGGCGTCTTCGGCTGATTCCCGCACTTATCATCGCAATGATTTCGCTTCGGTCAGCCAACTTTGTGGTAAAGAAGATGACGCTGATGAAGACGAAAAGAGCACTAAAAAGATTGGCGTAGTAGGGGATGAAGTTGAGGTAGTACTGCATTATAATCGCCTTCCAAGGTGCTTGTGACTCAGTGAAGCGGTCGATGTTCTCATTGTAATCGAATACCACACCGATGCTAATGATTAGCACGATGGAAAAGAAGTAGGTTCCAAGGAACTTAGCGATTATGTAGCGGTCAATCCTCTTCACTTATATTCTCTGCGTTACTTGTTTCAACATTCCGACTTTCCATGTTGAGAAATCTCCTGCAATGATATGCTTGCGGGCTTCTCCAACAAGCCAAAGATAGAAGGCAAGGTTGTGGATGCTGCCTATTTGCAGGGCAAGCAACTCCTGTGCCTTGAAAAGATGATGCAGGTATGCTCTGCTATAGAATGTGTCCACCCAAGCCGTTCCTGCCGGATCGATAGGCGAAAAGTCGTCTTCCCATTTCTTGTTACGCATGTTCATGATGCCCTGACTGGTGAAGAGCATAGCGTTTCTGCCGTTTCTTGTTGGCATTACGCAGTCGAACATGTCCACTCCTCGCTCTATTGCCTCGAGCAAATTGGCTGGAGTGCCGACTCCCATCAAGTAGCGTGGCTTGTCTTTTGGAAGGATGGCATTGACGACCTCAATCATTTCGTACATGATTTCCGTTGGTTCTCCCACAGCAAGACCACCTATTGCATTGCCGTCAGCACCTTTCGAAGCCACAAATTCAGCGCTTTGTTCCCTGAGGTCCTTAAAGGTGCAGCCTTGAACGATAGGGAAGAGGCTCTGACTGTAACCATAAAGCGGCTCTGTTTCTTCGAGGCGTTTGATGCAACGATCTAACCAACGATGGGTCAATCCGAGACTCTTCTTGGCATAGTTATAGTCGCTGGTTCCAGGAGGGCACTCGTCAAGCGCCATGATGATGTCTGCGCCAATGCTTCGCTCAATATCCATTACCTTTTCTGGTGTGAAGGTGTGTCTGCTACCGTCAATGTGGCTTTGGAAGGTGCAACCCTCTTCCGTCAATTTGCGAATGCCAGCAAGAGAAAAGACCTGAAAGCCGCCACTATCGGTCAGGATAGGTCTGTCCCAACCATTGAAGCGATGCAGTCCACCAGCCTTTTCCAGTATTTCTGTGCCTGGACGAAGGTAGAGATGATAGGTGTTGCCAAGTATAATCTGTGCCTTGACTTCGTTGTGGAGGTCACGATCAGTAACGCCTTTCACGCTGCCAACAGTGCCGACAGGCATGAAGATAGGCGTTTCTATTTGTCCGTGATCGGTTGTGATGAGACCTGCTCTGGCATTGGAAAGTTTATCTGTCTGCTTTATCTCAAACGTCATTTCTCTTTCTCTTCGTCAAAGGTAAATGTAATTGGGTTCTTCACTTTTTCATCGAGCAAAGCAAAGTCAAGGACATCCTGTATGTCTGCAGCATAGTGGAAAGTCACGCCTTTCAGATATTCTGCTGGAATCTCTTCAATGTCCTTCTTGTTGTCCTTGCATAGGATGATGTCCTTGATGCCAGCTCGTTTGGCTGCAAGTATCTTTTCGCGGATGCCTCCTACAGGAAGCACTTTGCCGCGAAGTGTTATCTCGCCTGTCATAGCCAGTTCCTGACGGACTTTCCTCTGGGTTAGGGCAGAGGCGATGCTTGTTGCCATTGTGATGCCAGCACTTGGTCCATCTTTTGGAACAGCACCTTCAGGAACATGAATGTGCAGGTTGTAGTTCTCGAAGATTCGGCTGTCGATGTTCAGACGGTCGGCATGAGCACGGATGTATTCGAGGGCGAGCAATGCGCTCTCTTTCATGATGTCGCCAAGATTGCCAGTAAGGGTTATCTTGCTTCCTTTTCCTTTGCTAAGGCTGGTTTCGATGAAGAGGATCTCTCCACCTACACTGGTCCAAGCCAAACCCGTCACAACACCAGCATAGCCGTTGCCTTGATATGTGTCACGACTGAAAAGAGGCTTTCCGAGCAGTTCCTCAGCCTCTTCCTTCGAGATGCTGTGCTCGTTCTTCATTTCTCCTTTTGCCACTCTGAGAGCAACTCGGCGGAAGAGTTTGTCTATTTGTTTTTCCAATCCACGCACGCCACTTTCGCGAGTGTAGCGTTCGATGATGAACTCCAAAGCAGGCTTACTTATTTTAAGAGCCGTGTGTTCCCCTAATCCGTTCTTATCGCGATTCTTTGGAACGAGATGCCGACGAGCTATCTCAATCTTTTCTTCTGTGATATACCCGTCAACCTCAATGAGCTCCATACGGTCGAGTAGGGGGCGAGGAATAGTGCTTGTGTCGTTGGCTGTGGCGATGAACATGACTTTGCTGAGGTCATAATCCAGATCCACATAGTTGTCGTGGAAAGCCACATTCTGTTCCGGATCAAGCACTTCGAGCAGGGCTGAAGATGGGTTCCCATGAACAGAACCTTCTGTGACTTTGTCTATCTCGTCGAGAATGAAGACAGGATTCGAACTGCCTGCCCTTTGCATTCCTTGAATGATACGACCTGGCATCGCTCCTATATAAGTGCGTCTGTGTCCTCGAATCTCGCTTTCGTCATGAACGCCACCCAGACTCATCCTGACATACTTGCGGCCAAGAGATTCGGCAATACTTTTGCCCAGACTGGTTTTACCTACTCCTGGAGGGCCATAGAGGCAAATGATGGGGCTTTGACGGTCTTTGCGCATCTTCAAGACGGCAAGGTGTTCGAGGATGCGTTCCTTGACTTTCTCCATACCATAATGGTCGCGATTGAGTTTCTTCTCAGCCCTTTTTATGTCGGTATTGTCTTTTGTGCATTCATCCCAAGGCAGTCCCACAACTGTCTGAAGATATTGCAGTTGTACATTGTAGTCGGGCGATTGGATGTTGATTCTGTTCAGCTTGGCAAGTTCTTTGTTGAAGATCTCGGCTGTTTCTTTACTCCAATGCTTTGCTTCGGCTTTCTTCCTGAGGTTCGAGACATCTTCCTGTTTAACACTCGACTCGTCCTTGTCTCCAAGTTCGCTTTGTATGTTCTGAACTTGCTGACGAAGGAAGTATTCGCGTTGCTGCTGGTCGAGGTCGCTTCGAGTCTTGTTCTCGATTTTGCGTTTGAGCTTCATCAACTCGATGATGTTGTTGGTGTACTGAATGGCCAGTTGTAATCTGTCCAATTCAGTCTTGGAGGAGAGGAGTTGATACTTCTGCTCGATGGTGAGTGGAAGGTAACTGCATATCGTATTGAGCATGAAGGTGGTTGGCTCCATGTTGTTGATGTACTGGATTAGCTCGTCAGGATAGTCATCAAGGATGCTCATCAGTTTCTGTGTGCGTTCCTTGAGGAGAGAGAGCATAGCCTTGTATTCTGTTTCTTCAAGGCTGTCGGGCATCACATCGGTCATGTTCACAACTGTTCCCTCGTAACCTCCTGCAACCAATCGCAAGTCTTGTATCTGTATGCGATTGAAGGCTTGGAAGAGAGCATTGTATGAACCATCTGGCATCTTCATCGAGTGGACCAGCTTAGCCACAACTCCGATGGGATAGAGCTCCTCGATTGATGGGTTTTCTGTATCAGGAACTTTCTGAGTCAGAAGTGCTACCAAACCATCTGTTGTTCGCTCCAGCTTGTTCAAAGTCTTTATACTATGCTTGCGGCCAACAGTGATAGGGGAGACGGTTCCAGGAAAGAAGATGTTGTCGCGAAGCATGAGGACGGGCATATCGCCATCATGATTCGCATGCATCAGCTTATCGGTTTCTCCAGACACTTCAGCTACGAAGGAAAAGGTTTTCTTGTTGTTCTCAAACATATATTTCATTGGTCATTATTCTATCTTTATTCATGCAAAAGCGCGGCAAAAGTACAAAAAAAAAGCCATATTTCATGCGCGCATACAATTAAATATTGTAAATTTGCAGCCTAAAGAACAAAAGAACCGCAAAACAAGTGTCCTGAATCTCGATTCATCGACTTCAAAACCAATATATGAGTAACGATTATTTCCGTTTCAAGCAATTTTGCATCCATCATGACCGATGTGCTATGAAAGTCGGTACTGATGGTGTTTTGCTTGGTGCTTGGGGGGGTGTTGAGGGACGCAGAATTCTGGATATCGGAACTGGAACAGGCTTGATTGCTTTGATGGCTGCTCAAAGAAATCCTGAAGCCAAGGTTTGGGGCGTAGATATTGATGAAGAAGCAATCTTTCAGGCACGAGAGAACATTGTCGAAAGCCCTTTTTGTAGCCGAATAGAGTGCATTCTGCAAGATGTTTTGGCGTTTGAGACGGAAGAACTTTTTGATGCTATTCTCTGCAATCCGCCATTCTTTACGGAAGACACTTTGCCTGACGATAAAAGTCGCGCTTTGGCTCGCAACAACAAGAACCTGCCTTTTCCTTTGCTCATCAAGAAAGTCGCAGAATTGCTTGCTGAGGATGGCCTCTTTTCGCTTGTGGTTCCAAGCGGACTTGTTCAAGAGATTGTAGGACTTTGTCTTGAGAATGGTTTGCATCTTGTTCGTCGTTGCCAAGTTCGCACAACTGCACAAAAGCCGCCTCGAAGAACTTTGCTCGCTTTTTCGCGACAAAATATGAAATGTGATGAACAAGTGCTTTGCTTGATGGATAAGGATGGAAGCAGAAGTGCGCAATATCAAGAACTGACCAATGACTTTTATCTATAACGACTATAATGGCAATTATGTTTAGTAAGAAAACGGGGGTTGAATGTGGGAAAGCCATTAGTAGTATGGATTTAAGGGCTATTTTCTTACTCGATTGAATGAATAATAAAAAGATAGGAAATGCAAGAAAATGCTAAAAAAAGGCAATTATTCTACTCCGTTGAATGAATAATAAATAGAAAGGAAATGCTGAAGATAGTCAAGGATAGTTTGAAGCCAACAGTCAAGACGACTTTGTGGCTGCTTAAGATAATGATTCCCATATCGTTTGCAGTTTGTCTGGCTCAATATTTTGGTTTGATTGAATGGTGTGCTGGATGGCTCAATCCTTTGTTTTGTCACATCGGATTACCTGGAGCATCTTCGATAGCTTTCCTGACTGGAGCCACTTCGACGACTTATGCCGCTTTGGCAGTTATGCTGAGTATGGAACTGACGCTACGACAAGCTACTATCATAGCTATCATGGTACTTATTTGCCATGCTTTGCCTCTGGAGTGCACAGTCAATAAGAAAGTTGGTTCAAAGCCTTTCCGAATGGGGTTTCTGCGGATTTTTGGAGCCTTGTTGGCAGCAGTCTATCTGAACCTCGTCTTGCCTGAACTTTCCGATCCCTTCTCTGCCCTACCCCTTTCGTCTGCAGAAGCCTCGTTGATAGAGGTGTTGAAGGGTTGGCTGATTTCTTCTATGAAGTTGATAATCATGATCTTTGCCATCATTTATGCCTTGATGTTCATACAAAGATTCATGGAGAAATTCGGATTGATGCAGAAGTTGACGAAGCCTCTCGAGCCTTTGATGCAGTTCTTCGGTTTGCCTAGAAATGCCGCTTATTTGTGGCTTGTGGGAAATGTCTTGGGCATCAGTTACGGCTCGGCTGTAATGCTTCAGTTGGAAGAAGAAGGCAAAATAACGCGTCAAGAAGCGGATGAAGTGAACTACCATCTAATCATGAACCACTCGATGTTGGAGGACACTTTGGTCTTCGCAACTGCCGGAGTATCAGCACTTTGGATTCTGTCCACTCGCCTACTCTTTGCCTTCGTTCTTGTTTGGGGACGCAAGCTTTTGAAACGAGCCATTGTATAAACCCAAACGTCACACTAGTAAATCGCAAACGTCACACTAGTAAATCGCAAACGTCACACTAGTAAATCGCAATCGTCACACTAGTAAATCGCAATCGTCACACTAGTAAATTGCAAACGTCACACTAGTCGTTTGACTTTTACCTTGGTGATGTTTGAAAGTGTGACTGGAGAACTTTGTAATCATATAATGTCGCGCAAAATAGAGTCCCCTTTCCAAAAAAATCTTTTATTTTTTTGAATTGTGGATTAAAAATCGTAATTTTGCGGGAAATAAAACAAAACAACTATTATCATGAAATCAACTGTTCTCAAATTCAGATTGTCTTTTCTGTTTGTTCTCTTCGCCATATCGGCGACTGTCCTGGGCCAAACAGATTATACTGCGATACTTGCCAATGCCGATTGGGGCTGGCAAAGCCGCGATGGTGTCATTTACGGCAAAGCGAGCTTTACTGACCTCTACGGCTCTCCGCAAAGGGTTTCGATTGCCAAATATGCCCAATCGACGATGAACACCACCCTCTATGTCAAGGAGCACTCTACTTTGGGAACAAACGGACTTGCTGTGGAAGCAGGAGCTACAGCTGCAATCAACGGCAGTTATTTCAATATGTCGAACCTTACTTCGACTACTGCACTTTGGGTTGACGGCACAGAGATTGCAACTACTGCTCCAGAAGAATATGCCCGATGCAATGGCGTCTTGGGCTTCAAGGACGGAGGTTTTACGATAGAGCCTTACAGCAATTCGAATACGGCTGCCGATCATGCAGCTTGGGGAGCGAAGTACGACAGCTACATAGTTTCCGGACCGATAATCAGAAGAAATGGCGTAAGCCAGAATGTCAATATCGGAGGCGAAGGTTTCTATGGTCCGCATCCTCGCACAATGCTAGGAAAATGTGCTGACGGAACTGTATATATGGTAATAACGGAAGGTCGAATGGATGGCGCGACTGGTTTCTCGTTGGCGAACCTGCTCCGTCTTGCAGAGGATCTGGGAATGACGGATGCCATCAATCTGGATGGTGGAGGCTCTTCTACGCTTTGGGTGACTGGAACTGGAGTCGTCAACACACCTAGTGGAGGCTCTGTCAGGACTGTTCCCAACATTGTCATAGCAACTCCCAGTTCGCATGAACATGAATACATAAATGGCTTCTGCACTTGTGCTTCAGCACCATTCGAGCCAGCCAAGAAAGACGATGAAGGCTATTACGAGATAGACAACGGAGGCAAACTCTTCTGGCTTGCTCGTATGGTAAACAATGGAAATCCCTCTGTAAATGCCCGACTCACAGCCGACATCGACCTCGAGAACCGTTCTTGGACACCTATGGGAAACAATGCCAGCAAGCATAGTGGCGAGTTCGACGGTCAGAACTATACCATCAGGAACTTCAAGGTTGTGGCTGATGCCTCTACTCAATACGCAGCTTTCATCGGCTATCATAGCGGAACGAAGGATGTCCACAACTTCAAGATCATAGGTTCTGTGACAGCTTCGGGTACTACTGTCGACCATTTCGCTTCTGGCGTAGTCGCTTCATCCAATGGTGCTCACAAGATACAGGATGTTTGGTGTTCCGTCGACATCACCAATGCTTCTACTGCCAGAGTTTCGCTTCGAATGGCTGGTGTAGTTGTCAGAGCTGAAGGAAGCACTATAAACCGATGTGTCTATGATGGTACAATAAAGGGTGTCGCCACCAATCTGCAAGTGGCAGGCATTTTGGGTTGGCCTGATGCAAACAATACAACTGTAAGCAACTGCCTATTCGCTGGCTCGCTCTCCTCTACTGGAACCAGCAGCAACAGTGCTTATATGGGTGGAATCGTAGGTTATAGCAGTAGCGCCAGAAGTGGTGTAAGCATCGCTAACAACTTGAGCATCGGCAGCTTAAGCAACCCAAGTGGTGCAACCAGAAGTGGCGCTTTGGTGGGAAGCAGTACTTCTGATGCCTCAGTCTTCAGCAATAATTACATACTTCAAGGTCTTCCCATAACCGGTAGCTCTACTGCATCCACAAAGATTCCAGTTGTCGTTGAGGTGACTTCAGCTCAACTCACTGATGGCACATTACCAGAGAAACTCGATGCCAACAACTGGGCTCAAGGCACAGAATACCCCATTCCTCAAGACAGAGAAGGGACAATCTCTGAAGACGAACTGGTGGTAAACGGCATCAAATACGAAATAACAGGTCACAACACTGTGTCTGTGACGTATCCCAATGCTGAACAACCCTCACAAAGCAATCCCTGCACTTATAGTGGAGAAATTACAATTCCAGCAACAGTAACGATAAAATGCAAGACATACAATGTGACTGCCATCGGAGACTATGCCTTCCATTTTGCCAATATAACGGCTCTCAATCTGCCTGAGGGCATAACAAAACTTGGTTACAAAGCCATCTATCAAACCCAACTCACGGAAATTGTTGTGCCCAACTCAGTTACGTTGATGGATTACGAAGCCCTTGGTTATAATAAGGTATTGGGGAAAATCACATTTGGCGAGAACATCGCAGCCAATACTTGGGGCGACAAACTCTGCATCTATGGCGGAAAGAAGTACGAAGTCTATATGAACTGCGACGCTGTGCCCAAGCTCCGCAGCTATACCTTCGACTTTACTGGAGCAAATGTCCATGTCCGGCCGACAATGTACAATGCATTCTTGGCAGATGCAGTATGGAGTACTTACGACATTATAGGTGATCTTTGGAAAGAGTACAACTTTGCCGATTTGCAGAATGTACTTAATGAATATGGTGCGAAACTTCCCACAGGAGATGCTGTAGGCACTGATCCTGGCTGTTATTCTGTAAGTTCTGCCCAGGCATTCAGCGATGCGATTACTGAGGCACAAGCGTTGGACGAGAGCGCCACCTTAGAGCAGCTCAACAATGCCATTAACGGCATCATGATTGCACACGAAAGCCTCTACTCTTATCCACTTCATGAGGGCTACTATTACTTGGAGAATGTGGCCTTCCCCGGCTTTGTTCTGAGGGGAGATGCGGCCAACGCAAACAGAGACGGACTGAAGGCTGTGGCTCTAGAAGAATTAGAGACTCCTCCCTACTTCAAGCTGATTCGTAGGAATGGCAATTGGTTGATGCAATGTGTGGACAATGGAATGTATGTGGGAACAGTGATAGGCGGTAACGTTAACGCCAAGCCTATATCGCTTACTGAGGATGCAACTTACGAACAGATGATAACTTGGGTTGGCGGCGGCCACTTCAAGATACAGGGAACAGCTACCTTCCCTTATGCTTATACAGGCACTCGAGTCAGAGTGTACAACTATCCGTCTGGAGGCAATTTTGAACGTCGTCAGATGTGGCATATGCATCCTGCAACAGCGGGCATGTTCAGCATGGACTACAACCTGGAGAATGAGAGGGTTCGCGGCTTTGTTCATGACTTCGAGTACACCGAGAGCGATGTCAGCAAGGTAAGCATCTACAACGTTGGACCCCCTACTCGTCGCGACTGGCCCTTGCCTGTAGAAGTCTTCTGGACACAAGACAGCACTGCAGAAGCACAGTATATAACCTGGAGCGAAAGTTCTGACTTTGCCAATGCAGTGACTCAAAGTGTGCCCACAGAATCTGCTTCCTTCGAGATATACAATCTCATCCCAGGTCGCAAATATTACTGCAAAGTGACAGCGGAAAATGGAGAAGGTACATCGCAACTTGCCAACTTCTCGTTTATCACATCTGGTCAGATGCGCCACCTCAAGGCTGAGGGTACAGCAAATGTGCGTGACCTAGGTGGTTGGACTACAGAAAGTGGCAAAGTGGTAAAGTACGGCAAGATATTCCGAGGAGCCGAATGGAATGGCGGCCACAACCTGGAGCCTGAAGCCATCGATGCACTTCGTCAAGCTGGCATAAAAGCCGAGTTGGATTTGCGAAGCGACAGCGAGGCAAAGAACATCACGAAGTCAGTTCTTGGTAATGATATTACCTACAAGCGCACACCTCTTGGACAGACAGCCAGCCATATGGAAGGCCTGACCAACTCCAAGAGTACGTACAAGACAGCTTTGCAGTTCGTATTGACTTGTGTGAAGAATAACAAGCCCGTATATTTCCATTGTGCTATCGGCAGAGACCGAACTGGCACCCTGGCCTTCCTGCTCGAAGGTGTGCTGGGAATGAGCAAGAGCGACATCTACAAGGACTACGAGTTGACCAACTTCTCGTACTTCAATACGCCTTGCAGCAAAGGTCAACTTGATGCTATGTTCGCTATGATTGAGGCATTGGATGGAGAGACTTTGGAGCAGAAGTTCCGCACTTACCTGACTACGGAATTTGGCTTGAGCAATGAAGCTATTGACAACTTCCGCGAGCAAATGCTTGGTGAGAAAGAAGACCCGGATGGCATTCAGGTCGTAGTGAGTCGGGAATCAAGGAACAACAATCGGATTTATGACCTCAGCGGTAGAATGGTAACGGGTAAATTGCAAAAAGGCATCTATATTATCAATGGAAAGAAAATAGTTTATGAATAGACCAAGATACGACATCCTGGATGGGTTGCGAGGAGTGGCAGCCTTGATGATTCTGTTTTACCACGTCTTCAATGATGCAAAGAGTTTCATTGTTTGGCCTACTGTCGTCAATGAGTTCTATCACAGTTTCCTTGGTGTGGACTTCTTCTTCATCCTCTCCGGATTCGTAATGGGCTATGCGTATGACAAAGCTCTCGAGGGTACGCTGACAACTGGCGGTTTCATCAAGCGACGACTCATCCGATTGCATCCTATGGTTGTGATGGGTACCTTGATAGGAGCAATCGCCTTCGCTGTTCAAGGCTTTACGAAATGGGACGGCACTCAGGTCGCCACTCAAGCTTTGATGTATGCCACCTTGCTGGGGCTGTTCCTTATCCCATCGCCAGCCAGTATGGAAGTTCGCGGCAATACTGAAGCCTTCCCGCTCAATGGTCCGCATTGGTCGCTTTTCTTCGAGTATGTTGGCAGTTTGTTGTATGTATTGTTGTTGCACAAGCTTTCTACAAAGTGGCTTCGGGTTTGGGTGGCTTGCAGCATTATCTCGATTGCTGGTTTCGCTCTTTTGGCAGAGGATGGCGGCATTGCTTACGGATGGTCGTCCGAACCAAGGAATTTCCTGGGTGGAGCCCTTAGGATGCTCTATGCCTATCCGATGGGACTGTTGATGGCAAGAGTCTTTCGTGAGCGTCAGCTCAAGCCTATAAAGGGACACATGTTCCTCTTGTGTAGTCTAGCGTTGGTTGTATTGTTGGGATTCCCCTCTTTAGGCAGCAAGGACATGGAAACGATATACCAACTTGTCTGCATCTTGTCCTTGTTCCCCACGATTGTGTGGTTCGGGGCTCGTGGCATGGTGTCTGGTTGGAGGCAGAAGGTTGTTTCTTTCCTGGGCAGACTCTCCTACCCTCTTTATGCCATCCATTTCCCGTTCATTTATCTTTATATCGCATGGGTACAAAAGAGCGGATACACATACATCGGCCATTCCCAACCTTGGCTGGCTGCTCTCATCGTGCTTGTGGCTTCCTTGCTTATAGCGACACTTTGCATGCTCTTCTACGACGAGCCTTTGCGAAAGTGGTTAACCAGAAAATTCAATTCTAAATCATAACGATATGAAACGTCTTTCTTTATTCCTTACAGCAGCTTTCTGTGCTGCTATGACCTGGGCCGACGTCGTTCTGCCTGGATGGATGACCTCGAACATGGTTCTTCAACAGAAAACCAAGGTTCACCTTCAGGCTACGGCCAAGAAGGGTGCTACAGTGAAGATAACTGCATCGTGGGACAAGAAAACCGTGAAAGCTGTTGCCGACAAAGCTACCGGAGCCTTTGATTTCGAACTTGATGTGCCTTCTGCTGGCGGACCTTACACATTGACCTTCGACGATGGCAAGAAGCTCCTGCTGGAGAATGTGATGGCTGGCGAAGTATGGTTCTGCAGCGGTCAGTCGAACATGGAAATGCCTGTCAAAGGTTGGGGTATGGTGAACAACTACGAACAGGAGGTTGCCAATGCCAATCACCCTCTCATTCGCTTGTTCCAAGTGGAGAAAGTTGTTGCCCATACACCTCAGACAAAGGTTCCCCTTGGCCATACGAAAGGCTGGGCAGTCTGCTCGCCTGAGATGGTTGCGGAGTTCTCGGCTGCCGCTTATTTCTTTGCTCGCGAGGTATCGGAGAAGTTGGGTATCGCAGTTGGCGTGGTCAACAGTTCTTGGGGTGGAACGCCTGCCGAAAGTTGGCCCAGCCTCGAGGCCCTGCAGAATGTAATGGGTTTCCAAGATCATGCCAAGAGGCTCTTTGCAACAGGCTTCGATGAGGATAAAATCAATCAACTCTATCAAGACGAACGCGCCGAATGGATGGAGGAAGTATATGGAAACGACCTAGGCCTCGAGAAAGGCCAAATCGACAAAGCACTTTGGGCTGCAAGGGATTTCAATGATTCCGGTTGGAAGTCAACAACACAACCGCTTTCTTGGAGTAAGATTGATGACCTGAAAGACTTCGACGGAATCGTCTGGATGCGAAAGGAAGTGGACATTCCTGCTTCGCTTGCCGGCAAGGACCTGAAGCTGGAATTGGGCGGTATCGACGACGAGGACGTTACTTATTGGAATGGTGAGCGCGTGGGTATGACCACAGGCTGGACGAAAAGCCGCACCTATACCGTTCCAGGCAATAAGGTGAAGGCTGGCAAGAATATTCTCGCCGTTCGCATCAACGATACTGGCGTAGAAGGTGGCTTCTCGAAGGAAGCAAAGGATTTCAATCTCACTGCAGGAAACACAAAGATATCGCTTGCTGGCGAATGGAAGAGTAAGAAGAGCCTCTCTGCAGCAGACATCACCAGCTCCCCAGACAAGACTGAACCCGCAGCTCCCAACAGCTCGTGGTATCCTGCAGGCCTCTACAACAGCATGGTTGCGCCATTCCTCTCGATGCCCATTCGCGGTTTCCTTTGGTATCAGGGCTGCTCGAATGTGGGCAGAGCTGTGCAGTATGAGAGCCTCTTCCAGGCTTTGATTCTCGATTGGCAAGCTCGCTTCAACAAAAACTCTGAGGTAACTCCCTACCCCAAGCCAGCCCCAGAAGGACCTCGCCGTTTCTATCAGTACAATTCGAAGGCCATCCCCTTCTACTTTGTGCAGATTGCCAATTACTTGCAAAGGAAAGACCTTCAACCTCAATCCGGATGGGCTGCTATTCGCGAAGCACAACGAAAAGCTTTGCGGCTCGATGGAGTTGGAATGGCTGTGAACATCGACATCGGTATGGCAAATGACATCCATCCGAAGAACAAGCAAGAGGTTGGTCGCCGATTGGCTTTGCTTGCGCTCAACAGAACCTATGGCGAGCAAGAGCCTTGTGCAGCTCCCGAGTTCCGTCAGATGAATGTGGTTGATGGTAAAGCCCATCTCATGTTCATGCCCACTTATGGCAGCGATATGCTGGCAGAGAACTCAGATATAAAGGGCTTCTCGATTGCCGGTCCAGACCAC
>JAEEGL017356416.1_pt1 | contig 17417 bp, 14 predicted proteins | sample 9134231 | NCBI WGS metagenome assembly JAEEGL01 (sample SAMN16246548, study PRJNA631951) | gut metagenome | biome: gut microbiome; feature: rumen; material: fiber-attached | host: Bos | place: Iran: Karaj | collected 2018-10
CCTACCTACGGCCCTTATGATAGCCTCACGTGGAGATGAAGTAATCGGAACTGATTACAACAAAGAGGTAGTAAACAATCTGAACGCAGGAAAGACTACGTTCAAAGAGGAAGGACTTGATGAACTTTTTGCTTCTGCTGTAAAGGCAGGCATCAAGTTTACCACAGAGTATCAGAAGACAGATATGTACATCGTATCTGTTCCTACACCTTACGATAAGTTCTCTAAGAAAGTTGATGCTTGCTATGTAGTAGCTGCCGTGAAGGAAGTGATGAAGGTGTGTCCCAAGGGTGCTACCGTTGTTGTCGAGAGTACTGTTAGTCCTGGTACTATTGACAAGTTTGTTCGTCCTGTGATTGAAGAGAACGGTTTCAAGATTGGTGAGGACATTAACTTGGTTCATGCCCCAGAGCGTATTATTCCGGGTAACATGGTTTATGAACTGCTACACAACAACCGCACTATTGGTGCTGACAGTCGAGAAATCGGTGAGAAGGTGAAGCAGTACTATGCCAGCTTCTGCCAGGGCGAGATTGTCGTTACTGACATTCGTACTGCTGAGATGACCAAGGTCGTTGAGAACACTTACCGTGCTGTGAACATTGCCTTTGCAAATGAATTGAGCCGTATTTGTCGTCACGACAACATGGACGTGTACGAAATCATCAAGATTTGTAACATGCATCCCCGTGTGAACATTCTCCAGCCTGGCCCAGGTGTTGGTGGTCACTGCATCTCTGTTGACCCTTGGTTCCTCGTAGGTGACTATCCCCAGCTCGCGAAGGTGATTGACGAGTCTATGAAGACCAATGACTATCAGCCCGTATTCGTTCTTGAGCGCATCCATGAGATTATGGAAGAACACGGAATTACGGATAACCGCAAGGTTGGTTTGTATGGCCTCACCTATAAGGAGAATGTGGACGATGTTCGCGAGAGCCCGACTCTCCAGATGCTGGATATTCAGGAGCGCCACTTGGCTCGTCCCTTGAAGACTTTCGATCCCTTCTTCACCCAGAAGGAGATTGTGAAGAACCAAATTCTTGACTTCGACCAGTTCTTGGATGAGGTGGATATGGTTGTCATTATGGTGAAACACGATCACATCAAGCAAAATTGGGACAAGCTGAAGGGTAAGGTTATATTGGATTGTCACAATATCTGCCCGCTTGAGGGAGTATATCATATCTAAGATATAAAGGATTTCTGGCAGCACAGGTGGAATAATTATTTGCAGTTCGATACTGCCTGCCAGAACGTATTTAATTTCCAAATTATGAAAGGTATTGTACTAGCTGGAGGCTCAGGCACCAGACTTTACCCTATCACGAAGGGTGTGAGCAAACAGTTGCTTCCAATTTATGATAAACCGATGGTGTACTATCCCATCAGTGTATTGATGCTGGCGGGTATAAGAAATATTCTCATTATCTCTACCCCTTACGACTTGCCAGGATTTAAAAGACTGTTGGGTGACGGATCTGATTATGGCGTTCATTTTGAATATGCAGCGCAACCCAGTCCTGATGGTTTGGCGCAGGCCTTCATTATTGGTGAAGGTTTTATCGGTGATGACAGTGCTTGCTTGGTGCTGGGTGATAATATCTTTTATGGTGCAGGTTTCACTAAATTGTTGCGCAATGCCGTAAATGATGCAGAACAGAATGGCAAGGCCACTGTCTTTGGGTATTGGGTCTCAGACCCTGAACGCTATGGCGTTGCAGAATTTGATAAAGAAGGAAATTGTCTGAGTATAGAAGAAAAACCCAAGGAGCCTAAATCAAACTACGCTGTTGTAGGATTATACTTCTATCCCAACAAGGTTGTAGATGTGGCTAAACATATTAAACCATCAGCAAGAGGGGAACTGGAGATTACGACTGTGAATCAGGATTTCCTCAAAGATGGCGAACTAAAGGTGCAGGTCTTTGGCCGTGGCTTTGCATGGCTGGATACTGGCACGCATGATAGCCTTGCAGAGGCTTCAACCTTTGTGGAGGTCATTGAGAAACGCCAAGGTTTAAAAGTCGCATGTCTAGAAGGCATTGCCTACCGTAACGGATGGATTAGCGAAGATATAATGCGAGAGTTGGCTAAACCAATGCTAAAAAACCAGTATGGGCAGTACCTCTTAAAAGTCATTGATGAAATGAAAGAAGAGGTTAACAGCGTAACGTTGGAGCACGTTTAATAGTTAAAGAGAATGGAAGTAATAAAAACAAATCTTGACGGAGTACTTATTATCGAACCAAAGGTTTTTGGAGATAATCGTGGGTATTTTTTTGAGAGCTTTTCACAACGTGAGTTTAACGAGAAGGTAGCACCCATATTGGGACATACCATCAACTTTGTGCAAGACAATGAGTCTATGTCTGCATACGGTGTAATGCGAGGACTGCATTTCCAAAATCCTCCTTATACCCAAAGCAAATTGGTTCGTTGCGTAAAAGGTGCTGTCCTTGATGTGGCTGTAGATATTAGAAAAGGTTCTCCTACTTATGGCCAGCATGTGACGGTGGAACTGACAGAAGATAACCACCGTCAGTTCTTTGTTCCGCGAGGATTTGCTCATGGCTTTGCCGTATTGAGTGAAACAGCAGTATTCCAGTATAAGTGTGACAACTTCTATGCTCCTCAGGCAGATGGTGGCATCAGCATCCTTGATGAAAGCCTTGGTATTGACTGGAAAATTCCTACCGACAAGGAATTGTTAAGTGAAAAGGATAAGAAGCATGCCATTTTAAGGGCCTTTGATAGTCCATTTGATTACAACGTAAGTTTGTATTGATATGGTTATATTAGTGACAGGTGCCAACGGCCAGCTTGGTAATGAGATGCGTATTCTTTCAAAGAATAGCGCAGATAGGTATATCTTCACTGATGTTGTAGATGCATCAGAAGAATCCATTGCTATGCTTAAAAAACTGGCAGGTGATGATATAAACATTAGTACAGAGCATCTTGATATTACCAATCTTGATGCTATCCGTGAGATAGTTAATCTTGAGAAGATTGACGCTATAGTAAACTGTGCCGCTTATACTAATGTGGATGCGGCTGAGGATAACTATGATTTAGCAGAGTTGCTGAATGCAAAAGCTCCAGAAAACTTGGCTATTGCTATGAAGGAAGTTGATGGCTTGCTGTTTCACATCTCTACAGATTATGTATTTGGTAAGGAACCATACAATACTCCTTGCAAGGAAGACCAACAAGGGACACCGACTGGAGTTTATGGCTTAACCAAACTTCATGGTGAGCAGGCCATAAAGGAAGTGGGCTGCAAGTATGTTATTATCCGAACAGCATGGCTGTATAGTGAGTTTGGAAAGAACTTTGTAAAGACAATGCTCAGCCTTACTGCCTCCAAGCCCCAGCTTAAAGTTGTTTTTGATCAAGTTGGTACGCCAACCTATGCGGGTGATTTAGCGAAAGCAATCATTAACATTTTGAATAATCCCGTTTGCGGTATATATCACTATAGCAATGAAGGTGTATGCTCTTGGCTAGACTTTACTATGATGATTGCAGAATACGCTGGCAATGCAAATTGTGATATTCAACCATGTCATAGTGACGAATTCGCCAGCAAAGTAAAACGCCCGTCATATAGTGTTTTGGATAAAACAAAAATAAAGGCTACTTACTGGATGAAAATTCCATACTGGACAGATTCTTTAAGATTGTGCATAAAGAATTTGGTAATTTAATATGCTATGAAGAGGTTGATAATTATACTATTTGGGGTGTTATTGCTGTTCACGCAAGTGAATGCAATTGACTTTAGGATGGATCCAGTTACTTGGACTTTCGATACCATCACATCTATTAATACTGTAAGGAAAGTCCAAAATCTGGGCGGTATCTATTATCAAGGACAGTCAGGATGTAAACCGTTTAAATTGGAAAAGCCGGAGAGTGGTATATTTTCGGATGGAACACCGTGGTCTGTTAATAAAGCTCTTTTTCTTGCTAAAACATTGTACAATGATAGTATACTTGAAGGTGATAGACAAATGGCAGGAGTCTATAATAAAGATATTACTCGTACGTTGGCTTTCAATATATCTGTGCCAGGAACGTGTTATGTAATAATAAAGAATTATTATTCACGTAACGACGGGTCACTTTTTAATCTTCATTTTCAATATCGAAGTTTTGAAGCTAAATGGACCTATTTAACTTCCTCTTGCCCGCTAACAGACTCAATAACGCAAATAAAACTGTCTACGGAAACAATTGGGACTTTCTGGATAAGTACAAGTCAAGCCGCCTTAATATATGCAATTCGTTTCGTTCCTAACGGTATGGACATTCTTCACATTTGTAAAGATATTCAACCTGTAACAGAGATGAAAACACTTCCAAATGGCAATAGTTTTGTGGATTTTGGTAAAGATGCTTTTGGACAGGTGGAATTAACATTGAGAAGTAATAATGCCAATGACACTATAACTGTCCATTTGGGAGAATGTCTGAAAGATGGTCAGATTGACAGGAAACCTGGTGGCTCCAGACGATACAAAAGCCTGCAAATTCCGCTTTTGGAGGGAACTCATACGTATAATCCTGTTATCCCTGATGACGGACGTAACACAAAAGATAGAGCAATTCATATGCCGATGGAAATCGGTGAGGTGTTACCTTTTCGTTATTGTGAGATTGAAGGTTATAAAGAGCATTTTCATCCAGAGGACATTGTACGTATTGCCGTTAATTACCAGTTTGACGATGATGCCTCATATTTCCATTGTGATAACGACACCCTAAATAGAATATGGGATTTGTGCAAATACACTATGAAAGCAACATCCTTTTCGGGTTATTATATTGATGGAGATCGTGAGAGAATACCTTATGAAGCAGATGCTCTGATTAATCAGTTAGGACACTATGCCAATGATTGTGAATTCACAATAGCTCGTCGTACGATTGACAGGCTGCTCCGCATTCCAAACGGACAGACAGAATGGATTATGCAAACTATAATGGTTGCATGGAATGTTTTTTTATACTCAGGCGATATTAAGATTCTATCTGATTATGTTGACAGGTTATATCCACATACTTTGATGTCCTTTGTAGATCCCGAGACGAAGCTTGTATCCGTGTCGGTTGTGGAACAAACAGATGAATTGTTGAGAACGATAGGAAGAAGTGATAAAATTGAAGATATTGTTGATTGGCCCCACAGTGGCACAAGTTCTTACCAATCCCCGAGGGGAGGTGAAGATGACAATTTTGAATACACTGATTATAATACAGTGGTTAATGCTTACCATTATGAGGTTGTAAGGCAAATGGCTCATATTTATGAGGCTTTGGGCAGAATAGAAGAGCAAAAGAAATTGGAAGAATATTGTTCTGCCTTCTATGAGTTGTTTAACAAGAGTTTTTTTGACATAGAAAAAGGAATATACCGAGACGGCCTTACCGCATCTCATACTTCTCTTCATTCAAATATGTTTGCACTGTGCTTTGATCTAGTACCAGATGAGTATGTTAAAAGTGTTGCCGACTTTATTTGTAGTAAGGGTATGGCATGCAGTGTATATGGATCCCAATTTTTGTTAGATGCCTTATATAAAGCAGGTAGGGCAGTTGAAGCTATGCACCTGATAACTAGCAACGGCGAGCGTAGTTGGCTGAACATGATTGAGAAGGGAGCAACGATTACCATGGAGGCTTGGGATGATAGTTTCAAACCCAATCAAGACTGGAATCATGCATGGGGAGCAGCCCCAGCAAATATTATCCCAAATCATCTTGCAGGGATAAGACCTTTAGAGTCAGGTTTCAGACGTGCCATTATAAGACCCCAAATAGGAAACCTGAAGGAAGTAGAATGCAAGTTACCTACAATACATGGTCAGATTAGTGAAATTATCCATGTTGATAATAATACGATCATTATGGAAATAGATATTCCTGAAGAAATAGCAAGCGAGGTGTATATTCCAATAACTGAAGAGAATCTAATCACATGTACTATAGACGGGAAATCAACAGACAATTATGAAATAAGGGAAGGTTTTGTAAAAATTCTATCCTCACTTTCGGGCAAGCATACTTTAAAAGTTAATCAAGTGACGACAGGTATAGTTGACAGGGCACAAAACAAACAAGAAGGGATAATGTATGAAATAAGTGGTGTTAAAATAGCAAAATCATCGAAGAAAGGGCTCTTCCTTAAAAACCAGCAGAAAGTATTATTAAAATAACTACTGCTATATTTGAAAAAATGAGAAAAGTAAAAACGATAGTAAGTGGAGTTACATGGACAGTCATACAGAATGTTGTAAATATTCTGTATGGTATCATATCCGTTCCCTTTCTCCTTGGTTATTTCGGCAAAGAAGAGTATGGACTGATAGGTTTGGCCCTATCTGTTAATGTATATATGCAACTGTTGGATATGGGCATGACGAATTCAAATGTCCGCTTCTTCAGTGAGTTTATAGCAAAGGGTGATGAGCAGCGTGTCCAGAAGTTATTCTCGCTTACCTATTTGTTTTATGCTGCAATTGGGCTAATCAATTCCATTGTTCTTTTTGGGTTATCTTTTTGGGTTGAATCGTTATTCAAAATAACTCCCGAACAAGCTGTGATATTACGAAACCTGCTTTGGATACTTGCTTTGAATGCAACATTTTCGTGGGTGTCTGTTTGTTTTGATCAACTGTTAAGGGCCGGAGAATTAATTGATTGGATTAAAAAAAGAGCAACTTTCCTTAAACTGATGCAATTCCTCGTTTTGTGGATGGTAATTGGATTTAAGATGTCTATTGAGGTATATTTCTTTGGTTATATTTTTATTGCAACTTTTATTCTTCCATGGACAATCGTTAAAACCAAGCGGATATTTCCCAAATTAAGGTTAGTCTTAAACTTTGACAAGGGAATTTTTGTGACAGTCTATCCCTATGCTTTAAGTTTATTTTCTTTCAGCATCTTTCATTTCCTGGCATTCAACTTCCGACCGCTTCTTCTTGGCGGTCTTTCCGGCCCGGGAGCGGTGGCAGAGTTTAATGTGATGAATACCATAGCAATGGTGGTAACGGTCATTTCCGGCTCATTTATACAAGTGCTACTGCCGATTGTTACAAAAATGTCAGTAAAAGAAGAACGCACGGGTATTGATAGAATGATTAATGATGGAACAAAGTACGTTGTAATTCTACTTAGTGCAATTATCTTTATTCTCATCGTTAATATTAATGAATTATTTACTCTTTACGTGGGGGACGAATATACATCACTTTCTACTTGGATGATAATTTGGCTGCTGACGTTGCTGTTAGGTCATCGAAGCGTGATGACATCTTTGATTTTTACAGAAAAACGACTTAAACCTGTTGCTGTGATGGGTGGCATCGCAATGATTGTTGCTCTATTATTATATGTTATGCTAATACCGAAATATGGAGTAGGTGGTGTAGTCATTGGCTTTACTGCCCACGAACTTCTACACACGCTTTTTTATTACTTATATTACATACCGAGGAAATTTGGCATTAATACTTTTCGGATGTCTTTGAAGTCGGTATTTCCTTCGTGGATGTGGATGGGCGTAACAACGATTGTTATCTATTCAATCATTACATTACTTGATTTGTCTGTTTTGTTCTCAGTAATAATAAAAACATCTCTTTGCGGCATTATTTTCTTGCCAACTATATGGTTTGTGATTTTTAACAGTCAAGACAGAGATTTTATTCTGTCGTTTTTAAAGAAACAGTAAAACAATGATTGCAATTCCTTTCATATACTTCACATATCTTCTCTTATTTCAATTAAAAAAGAATAAATGGGAATTTGATATAGCTAGTTTTATATTAATTATCTATGCTACATCGGCTTTTTTCTCAATATTAATTGATGTTTTTGGACTGCGGTCATTAGATACAATCCATTATAGAATAACACCCCTTGCATGTTTTTGCTATTTGGGGCTTATAACAATGTGCATATGGCCATTTATATCCTATTCAGACCAGTATTTTAATCGCATCTTGCCAGTAAAAAAAAGATTTACTCTAATAATAAAATTAGGAGCATGGATTATTTCCCTTTATTTTTTCTTGAATTTTTTTATGTCATGGAATGTTCTTGCTGATGTTGTTTTATCGGATGATTTGAATCAAGTGAGAAAACAACACGGTACAGAAATGGCTGAAGAAACTTGGTTGGCTTCTTACCCGCCACTTGTAAGATTACCATTTGTTATGTTGAATATGATAGGTGGTTGTCCTTGGGTTTTTATTTTCTTTGCATTTTATTGTTTGATAATACAGAAACTGAAAATTCTTTATTTTCTTCTATTCATCATTGCCTCCTTTAATGGCATTTTGGGAAATCTTATAGATGCAGGACGTAGTGCAATTGCATATTGGATAATGTCATTTATTGCTTGTTATATTATTTTTTCAAGGTATATGAATAATATACAAAAAAGGACTCTGAAGAGAGTCTTTGTAGTAATTGGGGCTTTTGCTGTATTTTTTTTGGCGGCAGTGACAATTGCAAGGTTCGGAGAGAGAGATGCTGGCGAAGTCAGCGGAACACAGGGTGGTCTAATATCATATTTTGGTCAAACATATATTAATTTCTGTTATTTCTTTGATGAGTTTACTTGTCCATTGCCATCATTGCAACTTGTTTTTCCATTCACTTCAAAACTTATTTTGGGAAATAGTTTCGTAGCTGTGACAGATTTGCAAGAACTAATATCAATGTCTTCAGGAAGAGAGATTGGCGTATTCTTCACATTTCTTGGTCATATAATGGTGACATCAAATAATATTGTGATGATTATATATGCAATACTATTGTTCTTTATTAGCATGCTGTTGGTTAGGAAGACTAAGAACAAAAGTGTGAAACTCAGCACATGTTATTTTTATTTTTTATATTCATCTGTGATATTCTTAGGAATATTTACTCATTTTTATGGAGGAACAACTCGCAATTTCTCTGTGGCATTTTGGGGAATAGTTGTACTTTTTCTATCAATCGGAAGTCGCAAAACAAAAAGAATTAATAACTAGAAATTGAAATATAATATCAGGAAATTATGAAAGTATATATTATCATCGTGACTTACAATGCGATGAAATGGGTAGAGCGATGTATGCAGAGCATAAAAGCCTCTGCGATTAAGGCTGAAGTTGTGGTAATAGATAATTGTTCGAAAGATGAAACGGTAGATTATCTTCGAAAAAAATGGCCACAGGTAAAACTTATTGTAAACTCGGAGAACCGTGGCTTTGGCCAAGCCAATAATCAGGGAATAGAGTATGCTTATCGACAGGGAGCTACTCATTTTTTTCTGCTAAACCAAGATGCTTATCTGCACGAAGACACCATTAGCAGGCTTGTGGCAATACAGGATAAGTACAACATTGCATTAGTAAGTCCTATCCACTTAAATGGAGATGGAACGATGATGGATTACAATTTCTATGAGAAAATTGTACCGAGAGAGAAGAATATTAAATATGTCAGTGATTTGGAGCTAGGGCAAGTTGATGAATATTATCAGGTTTTCAAAATCAATGCCGCAGCCTGGATGCTCTCGCGCCGGACAGTAGAAGAAATAGGTGGTTTCGATCCTATTTACTTTCATTATGGAGAAGACGGGAATTATTGTCAACGGTTAAAGTATCATGGAGAACAATGTGTTTTTGTGCCCAAGGCATACGTGCAACATGATCGCATACTTCAAGGAAATATGAAAGTTTATAAGCAGCAACAGATTATTATGCACTTGCTTTATTCATATTCTGATGTTAACAGTTATCCACTGAAGGCAATAAAAGGACGTGTTTTCTTGCATTGCTGGCATATTAAACTTGCATTTGCATCACTTCTTAAATTGGATTTTACCTCTTTTTTTAATGTCCTGAATGGTTATTGGAAGTTCTTTGGGAAATTGGGGCAAATAAACAAAAGCGTTAAAACAAATAAGACAAAAGGACCCTCTTGGTTGAAGTTATCATAAATTATAGGAAAAAATGAATATATTAAGGATGGATGCTGTAAAATGGCAACAATTGCTCTATAAATTGCGTAATAAAAGAATTCCTGTTTTCCCTGGAATCATATATAGGTGGATACACTTCAGATACAACTGCGATCTGGGTACCAGAACTGTTATTGGACGAGGCTCTAGGCTTGGACATGGCGGTATTGGCGTGGTTGTCAACAACGCCTGTGTAATTGGTCGTAATTGCATATTAGCTCAAAATGTGACTCTGGCATCTAAAGATGGAGGAGCCCCGGAACTTGGTGATTGGGTATATGTAGGAGCCAATTCGGTCGTGCTGGGGGGGGTAAAAATAGGTAATAATACATTTATAGGAGCGTTGTCACTTGTAAACAAAGATGTTCCAGACAATGCCATTGTAGTAGGCATTCCTGCAAAAGTATTAAAGATACGAACAAAAGAGGAAGTTGATGACTGGCATCTTTGGGTGATGAAAAACGGTGGAGAAAAAATTGATGAAATTGAAGGAACGAGCATGGTCTAAGCGTTTTTTATTCAAGTTGACCCGAAGGCTTTCTATATACTCAAAGAGTCTTTTGGCGCTTATGCCGGAACGTTTTATATGTAGAGGGGCAGAGAAATTTGTTCTTCTACGGTCTGTTTTGGATGAAAGATTGAAGCAGATGCTTGGGGAGGTGGACGCAGACTTTTTCGAAGACGCAAGTGAAAGTTCTAAAACAGAGATAATATGGCTTGCCAATCAGACATTAGAGAATAGTTTTAATATATTGGGAAGCGGATGGGTTAAACTCTCACAGATGAGATGGAATGTTGACCTGAGGACAAACTCTAATTGGCCCAACCATCAGTACTATCTTAAGCAAAGAGTCTCAACACCTAAAGGAGCAGACATCAAATCTCCCTGGGAATTGAGCAGAGGTCATTTCCTTCTATGGCTTGGGGAAGCATTTCTCATTACAAAAGAAGAGAGATATGCCAAAAAGGTTGTTGAACTGATTAACGATTGGATAGACCAAAATCCACTGATGTACACAGTGAACTGGATATGCTCTATGGATGTGGCAATCAGAGCAGTGAATTGGATGTATGCTATAAACATGCTATCTGGATCAGCAGCTTTGACAGATTCTTTTGCAGAGAAGATTAGCAGGTCACTTTATCAGCATGGATTCTTTATTTGGAATAATTTAGAGAAATCGGAACCATGGAGTAATAACCACTACACCTCAGATTTGGTAGGCTTATTATATCTTGGAACGCTATTTTGTAATACTAAAAAGGGAAATATATGGCGGAAGTTTGCAATTAAGGAATTTTATGGAGAGACGCGAAAACAAGTATTGCCATCTGGAGTTCACTATGAGAAAAGTATCTCCTATCACAGATTGATGGTGGAATTAACAAGTTATCCCATTGCAATGTTGAAGCGCTCCGGTGAACCTATTCCGGAGGATATTATTGGAATTACCCAAAAAATGTATGATTATGTAGGTACATATATTAAACCTAATGGTTTGGCTCCTTTGTTGGCGGATAACGATGACGGTCGCTTTTTGCCTTTCACTAGTGGAGATTTCAGGGATCACAGATATCTGTTGGATGTCAAAGGAATAGACCAAAAGATTGTAAATAGTGGTATATCCCCTTTGTTCCATTTGGATTATTATAATGGCAATAGAAAATACTCTGATGCAGGTGTCGTTATTATAAAAGAACATGGAGTTTATTTACTAATTAACAACAGCGGATACAGCAAAAAAACTGATTTTACGACGAAAAGAATAGGAACTCATACGCATAATGATCAATTATCTTTTGAATTCTCAATTGGTTCGGAGGATATTATTATTGATCCAGGAACATACGTCTATACTTCATCAATAGTTGATAGAAATAAATTCCGCTCAACGAGAAAGCACAATACTATTATAGTGGATGATGAAGAACATAACATATTATCTGAGGACAATGCTTTTTCTATGACGATGAATAATACAAAACGTAGGATTGTAGTGGAGAATGGAATATGTGTAGGTAGCTACGAAACAATACAAGAAAAAATGAAGCACGAGCGATCTTTTAAGTTGACCGAAGGAGAAATGACAATTACAGACAAATTATTTAAAGAAGGGAAAAGTCATAATGGATGTATGTACTTCCATTTGTCTGATTTAGTCGGTCCTCATAAAGTGCGTGATTCGGTAAGGATAGATAGTAGGACACATGATATTAATATTAGGTGTGAAGCATATAACACTAATAGGAATGTAGATATTAACATATTCGAAGATTATTATTCTCCATCGTATGGAGTCTTAAAACCAACCAAAGGATTGGAAATGTCTTTTTCTTTTGATAATCAATGTACTATAATAACTGTAATAGAATGGAAAAAGAAATAAAAATTGCTATAGTTATAAAAACTATGGGTTTGGAATATGATGACAGAGTGCGCAAAGAGATACTGACCATAGAAAAGTTGTTCCCTAACATTAGTTTCAAGATATTTGCGATGCTTCCAGATAATAAGACGTGGGAAGGCGTTACGGAATATGGTGTTCCTTTTAAGTCTGTTTATATCCCAGCTAGAGACAAATATAGCTCTGCGAAGAAAGTCTATTTAAAGGCATATCAATTCTATAAGGCAGTAAAAAAGGATTTAGATGCATTCGATATTGTATGGGCAGCAAATATTGATGCATCATTTGTACCAATGCTCTATAATAGCAAACGAATAGTTTGGGATCTGCATGAATTGCCAACACCTTATCTTTCAAACGGAATAAAGAAATGGATACTAAAGTATATTTTTAGAAGATGTAAAATAGTGATCCATGCAAATCCGCAGCGTCTAAACTATCTTGAGAGTATTGAAGTGATAGATGACAAGTCTAAGCACTACTCAATTAGAAATTATCCTAATTTTGAAGATGTTGACAAGGAATTTGATGAAACATATATAAAATTTGTGGAGTGGCGTGCTAACCGTAAGTGCGTCTATCTTCAGGGATTAAACAATAGTGGACGTGCGGCTTACGAGTCTGTCGTTGCGATATTGCAAATGTCAGATTTGGTAGCTGTTGTTGTAGGAGGTTATGATAATGAGGCGAAATCAAGATTAGTATATGAATATGGTACTGAAACGTTATCTAAGAGGATTCTTTTTGTAGGGAAAATAGCCCAACTCAAGATTCCACAGTATATGAGGGAATGCTATATGTCGTTGGTTTTTTATAAAAATATACGTCCAAATAATTATTATTGTGAGGCAAATCGGTTCTATCAGGCTGTGATGATGGGATTGCCAGTTGTTGTCGGTAGTAATCCACCGATGAAAGAAATAGTCGATCAATATGGCTTTGGTATATCCATCGCAGATGATGGAGGTAATATAGAGAAAATAAAAGATGGTATAACTATCATAATTAATAACTATGATAAATATAAGACTAATGTAACTTCGAATTCAAAAATTCTTTCATGGGATAGTCAAGAATCATATATAATAAATATGATAAATAAAATACTATATTAAGCCATGTATAAACTAGTTATGAGTAGACAATATTTGGTATTACTAGTATTCACATGTATTGTCCCACTTGGCAATGTTGAACTTTATTCAAAGGCCAATGAACCTCTGGTATGGAATATGGAGCAGTTGGAGGCGATGAAAAAGGATTCTGTAAAAAAGAAATCATATTTCGAAATAATGAATGCTGGCAATAAGTATTGTGTAGACAATCCCATAGTTATAACAGATAAGAATAAAACTTTTGCTCCAGACAAACATTATTATTGTACTATAGGACCATATTGGTGGCCGGATTCTTTACATCCGGGTAGATATGTTAGTAGAGATGGATATGTGAATCCTGAACGTAATCAATATGATAAAGCAAAATTGGATCGCTTGGCTAAAAAATGTCAGAGTCTCAGTAAAGCTTTTTATTTGACAGATAGTATAAAATATTATAATGTTTTTATACAGCAGATAAGAGCGTGGTTTGTTGATAAGGACACTTACATGTATCCAAATTTTGAGTTTGCAGCAGTAATTCCTGGTCGTAATAATAATATCGGTAGAGGTGCAGGGATAATAGACGCCTACCTTTTCAACACTGTGATTGAAAGTATACGTCTTGTTGATTGTGTTAAAAGGATAGATGAGGAAACATATTCAATTGTTAAAGCATGGTTTCTCGCCTTTGCAGAATGGGCTGATTATGGAGTTTATAGTAAAGATATTCGTAAAGGAAAGAATAATATTGTACTCGCTTATGATATTACGCTTGTTAATATGTATCTTTTTGTTGGAAAAGTGACAAGGGCAAAAGAAATAGCAGATTCTTTCGCTTTAAAGAGAATATACGAACAAATAAATGAAGATGGTAGCCAACCTGAAGAGCTAAAGCGGACAAAGGCTTTTTCGTATTCATTAGCTAATCTTACACATATAATTGATTTCTGCTATTTAGTTCGCTTATGGTATCCCTACTATTACTTGGACCATCATGAGCGAATAGATGTCGCATTTGATTTCTTGGGACAATATGTTGATAAAGAGGAGTCTTTCCCCTTTCAACAAATTGTTGATTGGAAGAATTGTATGAAAGACTACCAATTTCAACGGAATAGGCTGAATTATCTTCAAGCTCAACGATAAATAAATATTCATTTATATAGGTATATAGGGAGATGAAGTTGTTGTGTCTGTATCAGGTAATGTTTCAATACAGGGTGGGGACATACGAAGCCATTGCCAAACTGCCCGAAGTTGATTTTGAGCTTTGGCATGGCGCAAGTGATTCCCATTCGAAACTAAAGAATTATAATGGAAAAGTCTCTTTTCCCCGAAAACAGATAACTACCTGTCGTTTTAAGGGAAAGACTAACAATGGTGGTATGAGCATTGTTTATCATCCATTCCTTTTTCTACGATTGATGTTCAAGAACCCAGATGTCATATTGACTGAGGGGGCATCTAGTTTCATTACGGCTACGACGGCTTTTATATATTGCAAACTGTTTCGAAAAAAAATAATATGGTGGTCGCTGGGCGCTTTGGCAGGTAGGTCATCTACTGGAATCAGCGGGATTGTTCATAAGTGGATTCGATTTATGGAACGGCATTGTGACGCAATCTTCGCATATTCGACCCAGGCAGAGACTTATTTTAAGACAATAGGAGTAAAACCACAGCGGATATTCAAGGCTATAAATGTGATCAGTGTAGACAAGAAGTTGAGGGAGATTCAGGAAAACGGGAGTGTTGAAAAGGAGCCTGGATTTAACTTAGTTTTTGTCGGTGCTATTACACCCCAAAAACAATTGGAAATACTTGTAGATGCAGTCAATGATTTGTCAAAGGAACATGAAGATGTCTCATTACATATAATCGGTGACGGAATTTATTTGGATACTATAAAAGGATACGTTGCACAAGATAACATTACGGCCAACGTGGTGTTTCATGGAAGAGTAACAAACGGTTTGAATGTATTGCTACAGAAGTATTCTGTTCTAGTACTCCCGGGACTAGGGGGGCTTGCTATCGTGGATGGAATGATTAGCTCATTGCCAGTGATTTCCGGTAGAGCTGATGGAACGGAGTTAGATTTAATATCGAATGGAGAAAACGGATATGTCACGGATGTGATGTCCAAAGATTACCTTTTAGAAAAAATGGAGTATCTGTACAATAATCCAGAGGAAGTAAAGAAAATGGGACAGGCCTCGTTTGAACGAATTACGGGGCAGTTCTCGTTTCGCAATTACATGAAAGTGTTTGAATCTTGTTTAAGGTCTTTAGGATATGCAGAATAACGCACCTTTATCATTCTATCGTTTTAGCCACTGGCTGTACAAAAACAAATTGCGCAGATTTTCGAAGTTTATCGACTGGACTAATCGTTTTCTATTTGGCTGTTGGTGTCCTGGAACAGCAACCATTGGCAAAGAATGTCGTTTGGGCTACTGGGGAGGAGCAACTGTAATTCACTCTCATGCCGTGATTGGTGATAGGTGCCTAATTGCGCAAGGAGTTACTATAGGCAGAAATTTTGGTGATACAAGAGTACCAGTGATTGGCAACGATGTATATATTGGAGCCGGAAGTGTGGTGTTTGGAGAGATTACCATCGGTAATAATGTGATTATCGGTGCCAATTCAGTGGTGAACAAATCTGTCCCAGATAATTGCACGGTAGCAGGAAATCCTTTCCGTATTCTGAAAGAGAATAGAGTAGAAAAGTATTACGAATTTGATAATAAAAAAAGTGAGAATATGAAAGAAAATAAGGAACTAATAAGTAGAATGGGGGGGGGTAAGATCTAGTCTATACCTCGGTGAATGTGCCGCAAATTGTTTCACCAAATACTCAATTGCGGCATGAAAAACTTTGTATTTGTTGTTCCAGCTTTGGACTCGCCCCGTGCAATAAAACGTATAGAAGAATTTATTTCTGAAGGCTATACCGTTAAGGTTTATGCAATTAATAGAGGCAATGATCTTTGCAATTCTAACTTGAGTTTTGAATACAAGGAGATAGAAAGTTTTCCAAATTCTACACCTTATCTTAAGCGCGTTCCTTTATTGAGAAAAGCTATTGGGGATGTTGTTGAAAATGAGGGTAAGGATCCTGTTTATTATGTGTTCGGTTCATACATTGGGATATTGTTCTCGTTATGTTGGCCAAAGCACAACTTCATCTACGAAGAAGGAGATTTGGCACATACCTATATAAAGAACAGATTCTTAAGGCTGCTATTAGAGAAATTGGATCTACGTGTTATAAGAAAATCCAAACTAACAGTGTTTACCTCAGAGGGTTTTCTCCGTTATCATTATGGAAAAGATGCTCCGGATAATACCATTGTAGTATCAAACAGAATTGACAGCAAAATTTTGAACTTTGAGAGGCGGATTAGTTGTTCCGATTTCCTATTGTGTCAATTCAAATAAGAATCTATTTGAAAAAATAGAGAGTCTTGACAAATAGGAGAAAATTATATAATAACGCTATGGTTTCGTTTCAAAGCGCGTTGAAGATTATTAAAAGTAAAAGCCCTCGTTACATTCTGTTTCGCTCAAAATATGAACTTGAGCGGAAAACGGGGCTGTTGGCTCACAAATATCCGACCACGTTGAAGGCGGTTCCGGTACCATCGCTCGATGAATGGCGGGAAAAAGGATGCGGGTGGTTCTTTGAGGATAAGGAAACTCTAAAAGTCGCCAAGAACAAAGCACCAGAGCTGAAAAAGAAGATGGAGCACATCTTGAAAGGAGATGCGTTGTTCTTCAGTAAAACTTGGAAGCCACTTGGACATGATTATGATTGGGTGACAAATCCGGAGACAGGATACCGATATGATGCCCGCCAGCATTGGACTAAGATTAACGACTTCTCTA
>JAEEGL010936923.1_pt1 | contig 17416 bp, 10 predicted proteins | sample 9134231 | NCBI WGS metagenome assembly JAEEGL01 (sample SAMN16246548, study PRJNA631951) | gut metagenome | biome: gut microbiome; feature: rumen; material: fiber-attached | host: Bos | place: Iran: Karaj | collected 2018-10
ACCATAAAAGGCTTTTCGTCAATGCGTTCATAGCTTGTGAAACGATAACCGCAGTCAAGACATTCTCTTCTGCGGCGGATGCTTTCCCCGTGCATCATGGTCCTTGATTCAAGAACCTTGTCTTCTAAACTCCCACAATATGGACAACGCATTAAAAATACCCTTTTTGAATTAGTTTTTATATCTAGTGTTGTTTTAACATAATATAACACTAGATATGATAATACAAGTGAAATTTTGCAAATTTACGTGAATTTTTGAAAACTTTTTTTCTTGACAAAACAACGTTTATGTACTTACCCCAAAAAGAAGAAATATAAATAATGAATTCATAGGGAAAAACCATTATGCAGCCGCGTTTTCGCTCGCGCATAATGGTTTTTCAAATGTATTCTTAAAAATCTATTTCTTTTTCTTGTGCTTTTTCTTGAGTTTTAAAGGCTTTTTACGTTCAGAACATATGTAATCATACATTGTGAAGTGTTCAAACATACGTATTGCGGTTAAAACAAAGAACACAAGACATGTATACGGTAACCAGTTACCAAAACGTGCATATGGTGTAATTACACGTTTGTAGACCGGTACATCATAGGAAAGGGAAGATTCTTCAAAAAGCGGCTGGTCGGCAAGGACTTCGCCGGTTGGAGAGACTACAACGGAATAACCGGCATTTGTAGAACGTACAAGAGTGGTTCTGTATTCAATTGCGCGGTAGGAAGCAATGCAGAAATGCTGGAATTCACTGGATTTTTTGAGCGACCACGAATCATCAGTAAGGTTTACAAAAAGTTCTGCGCCGTTTAAGAACAAAGGACGCATTACATCGGTAAAGGAATCATCAAAGCACACCGGAGTTGCAATGCGCACAAGCGGCTGGTCGTTATTTACCGTGTAATTATACGGCACCGAAATATCAATATTGTTTACACGCGGTGTAGTGCTCTTGTCGTAATAAGAACACGGAATTTCAAAGTATGTAAGCTGTTCTCCGCGGGTCCAGCCGGCAGAAATTCCCACAACCTTGCGGAAAATTGCCCTTATTACAGGGTTATCTATGCCCGGAATTGACTCTGCAAAAGGAACCAGGTGCAGTTTTCCGTAATATCCGCGGAAATTTGCCTGAGAATCAAACAGCATGGCAATGTTATAGTATTTTATTACAGGTTCTGCATCCGGATCATTTTCATCGGTAAACTTTTTTCTGTACATTCCGCCGGTAAGCAGGGGTGTATTGTTATTACGTATAAAATCAAGCAGAGGTTCCTTATCCGGAGTCCAGTTATAGTGCTCGTAGGCATTAGGAAAAGTACCCGTAAGTGAACCTTCGCTCCAGACGATGAGCTGAGGCTCTTTACCAAGCTTATTCAGTTCATCAAGGCGTTTCTGGCTCAAATTTTCAGAAATTTCTATGATTTCGTCGTCGTCAATAATATCCCAGGGGTTATAGTTCTGCTGAACCATGACTGTCGTAAGGACTTTATCGGGTGTACGCGGCTTATTGTATTCGTAATTTCCCCAGAAAAGCGTAATTCCAAATAAAATTGCAAAAACCTTTGCGGCATTAAGTGTAGAAAAAAGGCTTCGCTTTTCCAGATAATTAAAGGCGGCTTCTACTGCAATACAGTCAAACATGACCGTAAGGAAGGTAAGTCCGTAGGTTCCTGTAATGGCTGCAAGCTGTGTAAAGGAATGCCATCTGTACATTGCAGAAGAAATTGTTCCCCATGGATAGCCTATGAATCCGCTTGATTTTACCCATTCGTAAAGGGTGTAAAGGCCCGCAAAGTAAAGGATTCGGAAGGCGGAATCTTCAAAGAAAGGACGGAGCATGGCGTTTTTTGTAAGTACATGCCTGTCGGTCCTGGAAAAAGGCAGATACATAAAAAGTGCCATTATGCCGCCTATACATGCAGTTGCAAGTGCCGAAGCTCCCAGCGTAAATATGGCAAAATCCTTAAAATAGGCCAGCCAGAAGCTTGAGCAAAGGTGCGTTGTAAGGGTTTGTATAAAGCCAAGCAGAAAAGCCTGTCTGTAATTGCGTGCATTTTTAATTGCAATATAGTATGGAATTATGGAAATAAAGGCAAAAAAGGGGCTTCCGAGCAGAAATAACTCGTTTGGAATGCCCAGAGTAAGCAGGAGACCCGAAAAAACTGAATAAAAAACTTGTAAAATCAATGTCATTATTTTATAATTGTATACATATATTGTATATAAGTTTTTGTTGTCATTTTGAAATATAGCGTTCTTATATAAAAATTGCAATAAAAGAAATGAAACGGTGTGGGGGATTATAAAACGTGAAAGCATTAAACGACGCACATAATAATGAATATGAAACAAAGCCCGATATAGTTGCAAAGGCTCCGGGGCGGTTTCATCTTATTGGAGAGCATTCCTGGTTCTTTAAGGATAAGACAATTTCCATGGCAGTAAATCTTCCGGTTTATGTTGCCGTTTCTAAAAGATCAGATTCTGCATTAAAGTTTTATTTTCATCAGCTTAACGAAAGAAAAAAGGCTTCGGTAGCTTCGCTTAAATATAAGAAAGAAGACAGATGGGCAAATGCAATTAAGTCAGTACTCTTTGGCTTTACTTCCGGCGGTTATGCCATAAGCGGAATGGATTTTACCGTATACAGCGAAATACTTCCGTCTGCAGGCTTTGGCATTACAACTGCAATTAAATGTGCCGCAGCCCTTGCCGTAAAGGAACTTTTTGGTTTTGACTGCTCCGAGGCACAGCTGCTTTCTGTACTGGAAAGGGCAAACCGACGCTTCCTTCAGACAAATAATTATATTGCAGACAATTATTCTGCGCTTTTTGCCAAAAAAGATAATCTCATAATTACAGATCATCAGAAAGGCACCTGGGATTATGTGCCGTTCAGCTTTGAAGACAAAAAGATTTTCCTCATAGATACAAAGGTTCCGCGCGTTTCGGTATGGGACGAAGAAACCCTGTTTGAACCTCAGAATGTACTTCTTTTGGGAGACCTGCGAGAACGACGCAATAATGTATACGGCGGCTGGCAGTATATAAACAACGTTACAGACATTAACGAAGAGCTGTCTGTTGTAAGCGAAGATACCCGCAGAAAGCTTTTGTGCATTATGAGGGAGCATAATGACCTTCTGGATGCGCGCGAAGGCCTGCAGAAGGTAGATTTCTTTAAGTTTGCGCGTTCTGTAAACCACAGTCACGAAAGTATGCGCGATATGTACGAAATTTCGTGTCCGGAAATTGACTGGATCCTCAAAAGAGTCGGAGAACTGGAACCAAATCTCGAAATGATTACAAATCCTGTTTCCTGCGGACGTATTACGGGAAAAGGCTTTGGACGCTGTCTTTATGCAATAATCCGCGAAAGTGATGCAGAAAAATTTAAGGCTAAGCTTGCGGAATTTGAAAAGATATTCCAGTATCACCCGGCCTGCTACGAGGTGGTTCCTTCGGAAGGTACTGTAATAGTAAGGGATTAAAGATTTTAGTGTGGAGGGGCACAGATGAATCTTTTGCTTTGTAATGATGACGGATTTGACTCAGAAGGAATAAAGGTCCTTGCAAAAAAACTGTCTCAGAAGCATAAGGTTTATATAGTTGCCCCGGATTCCAACCGTTCTGCAGTTTCACATCATATTACAATGTTTAAGGAAAACACCCTCGTAAAGCTTGATGACAACCTGTATTCATGTACCGGATATCCTGTAGACTGCGTTTTTACCGGTATAGAAAGCTCGCTTTTTGGCGTAAAGATAGATGCAGTTATTTCGGGAATAAACCGCGGCGCAAATATGGGTACGGATATAATCTATTCAGGAACCTGTGCCGTTGCAAGACAGGGTGTATTAAGCGGTATTCCTTCGGTAGCGTTCAGCCTTCAGTCTTCTCAGGCAGAAGATAACTGGGAAGATCACTTTAATTTTGAACCTATTGCAGATTTTGCATTAAATAATCTTGAAAAGCTTTTATCGCTGGCAAGAACTGAGTCTCCAAGGGCCTTTGTAAATGTAAATGCACTTTCGAGGGAAAGCTACGAGGGCGCGGTTATTACAAATAAGCTTTGTATACGCCAGTATAACGACAAGGTTATTGCTGTGCACGACAAGGATGATAAATATCATACGGAATTTATTATGGGGCATAATCAGACACCGGTTGTTCCGGATACTGATTACGGTATATGTATGAGCGGGCGCATTGCGGTTACTGTGGTATATGCAGATCCGGTGTGTCCTCAAATAGTAGACGATATGCAGTTTTCGCTGTAGAATATAAGTATACGGGTGGGAAAAATGGCAGAAAACATATTAGCTCAGGGAATTTATCTTTACAGACAAAAATCTTATACAGATGCCCTCACATTTTTTCTGGGTCTTCCTTCGGATAGCGGAGCAGACAAGAATGAAATAGCCTATTATCTGGGCCTGTGTTATACAAAGCTGGAACACTATGATGATGCCCTGCTTTATCTTGAACAGGTTGTTACCTCGGGTACACATCTGGAGCGAACACTGCAGTGCCGTTTTCTTCTTGCAGTAATATATGCGCTTTCGGGGCGCCGTCGTCTTGCAGATTTTGAATTGAACAAGCTTCTGGAAACAGGATATATGACACCTTCTGTATATGCAGCAATAGCTTTTGTTGCCTGGGAGCAGAAGGATACAGAAAAATGTCTTTCTTACTACGAAAAATCGCTTAAGGAAAATCCGGCAAACCTTACTTCTCTTAACGGACTTGGTTATGTTCTTGCATGCCAGGATAAGGACCTTACAAGGGCGCTTTCTCTGTGTAAACAGGCCGTAAACAATGCACCCGATTCTGCGGCATGTCTGGATTCGCTTGGATGGGTATATTACAAGCTGGGCCTTTACGATGATTCCAGAAAGTATCTGGAGCAGGCAGAGCTGCTTGACCGTGATAATGAAATAATTCTTGAACATATAAGGATTTTGAATAAGGCAGGTCGCGGATGAAAAAGTCTTTTTTGTGTTTTGTAATTTTATCTGTATTATGTATTTCCGGTTTTGCACAGCAAACTACTTCCAATGCAGGGCTTACAATAGCCGAAGACAGAATTAGAACCGGTGAAGAAGGTTTTGCTGCCGAAGAATTCCGCAGGGGCGTACAGGCCTTTTATAAGGGTGCCTTTAATGATGCAATAGTTCAGTTTGAAAAAGCCCTGGCTTATCTTCCAAACGACAATCTTATACTTGAATGGCTTGGTAAAGCCTATTACAAGGCCGGAATGGAGGGAACTGCACTTTCTTACTGGCAGACTGCCCTTGATAACGGCTACGGCGGACTTTTGCTCGAAAATAAAATTGAAGTTGTAAAGGACAGACGTGTAACCGGAGATTCCGAGGATAAGCTCATGAGGCTTTCGGAGTCCGGCAGCTTTGAAGGCAACGTAAATGGAAACATGATTTTTTCGGGGCCTGTTTCTGTACTGCCAAACTATGACGGCAGCTTCTGGGTAACAGCCTATGCTTCCAACGAGCTTTTGCGTATTTCGCTTAACGGAAAGGTTTTGGACCGCATTACAGGACCACTTGTAGGTTTTGACAGGCCTATGGATATAATCCGCCTTTTAGACGGAAACCTTTTAGTAAGCGAAAGTGCAGGCGACCGTCTTGCAGTTCTTACCGAAAATGGAAAGTTTGTAAAATACATTGGTTCTAAAGGCCGTGGTGTAGGCAACATGGTAGGTCCTCAGTATCTGGCTCAGGATTCTCTTGGCCGCATTTATGTTACCGACTTTGGAAACCGCCGCGTAGATGTTTTTGATGCCGAAGGAAACGGACTTTATTACTTTGGTCAGAAAAGCGGTAGTTTTAAGGGACTTAAGTGTCCTACAGGAATTGCAGTTATAGGCGACAGCGTATTTGTAGCAGATGAGGATGCCGGAAATATTTATGAGTTTGACCGTGCCGGAAACTATATACGTGAGCTGGTAGAAAAAAATACATTCTCAAAGCCTGAATCTCTAAAGCTTTGGCAGGGAAGTCTTATTGTATGCGATAAAAACAAGATTGTTTCTGTAGATATTCAGACTGGTTCAATCTTTGAATATGCTAATACAGGTAATGCACCTAGCCGTGTAACTTCGGCAGTACCGGATATAAACAACAACATAATTGTAACAGACCTTAAGGCAGATGAAATATACATTATGTCAAAGGTTCAGGAGCTTGTAGGAGGTCTTTTTGTTCAGATTGAACAGGTGGACGCTTCTAAGTTCCCGGAAGTATATGTGGAGCTCAAGGTAGAAAACAGACACCGTCAGCCGGTTGCGGGGCTTGAACTCGAAAACTTTTATCTTACCGAAAATAAACGTGCGGTTTCCAACCTTCAGTTTGTGGGAAGTGCTGCCAACAATACCTACGCAGACATTACTGTAATTATAGACCGCTCTACAGTTATGAAGGGTTATTCGTCAGAGGTAGAAACTGCACTCAAGGAAATTGCTGCTTCTATGAACGGCCGCGGAACCCTGCGTGTAATCTGTGCGGGTAGTGTTCCTGCAACAGAATATACGGGCACTCCTGACGGCGTTAATAATTTTACAATCGGTGCACTCAAAACTCCGTATGCATCTGAGGTTCCTGTAGATCTGGCAATAAGGCTTGCCGCAAATGACCTGATTAATGCAGCAAAAAAGCGTGCAATTGTAATGATTTCTGACGGCTCCGTAACTGGTGCTTCCTTTGCAAGATATACTCTTTCGGAATTAACAGCTTATCTTGCAAACAATGCAATAGATTTTTCTATGATTCAGGTTTCTCAGAAGGCTCCTGATGCAGAATATGATTACCTTATAAACAATTCTTCTGGTGAACTTTACTATGTATTCAGACCTGAAGGACTTAGCTCTATTGCCCAGGATATTATTTCAATTCCACAGGGAACTTACCAGCTTAAATATGTTTCGGCCCTGCAGACTAACTTTGGAGAAAAATATCTTCCTGTAGAAGCAGAGGTTTATCTTATGAACCGAAGCGGCCGTGACGAAAGCGGATACTTTGCTCCTTTGGAATAGGGGCACGGCAAGTCAGTTTATCTAAAAGTTAATTTTTACTCCAAGTTTGTATTCAAGCGAAAGCCTGAAGGTTTTTCCTTTTTCAAAGCCGAACAGAAGGCCTGCTCCCGAAGTAACTGAACAGTTGTTTAAAAACTCAAGTGAACTGTCATGCATATATTCATAAGTCTGTTTATGCCTGTTTTTTGCAAGATCCAGTCCAAAATTAAACGATTCTTTTAATACAGGCTTTATGTCCATTGTGCGGCTGGCTTTCCATACAGCATTTGTAAGAATAAGCAGAAGACTCGTTTGTGTCTGTCTTGTCCAGCTGGTACCGGCTTTTACAATTACATTTTTGCTGCTGTCAAAGCTGAACAAAGAACTTATTTCCAAGTAATCCGAATCCTTGAGGTTAAAGAGCAGTTTTGCACTGTCGGAAACGCTGAACGAAGGCCTGTCTGTTTTTACTGCCGTAAAGTTTACAACCGTATTAAGTGTATTTGTAAACTCTTCCTGTCTGTACCAGTTAAAGGTTTGCAAGGTACTGTTGGCTCCAAAAAGATTTATAAAGCTGTCTGTAAGGTTGAGTCTTATCTTGAAGCTTTGCGCCGTATTATTGCCCGTTATATTTTTGCTGTCTGTAAATGCAGCGCCCGCAGACAAAGGAATGAAAAAATCCTTAATATCATTATAAAGCTTGCGCCGCCAGGTAAGCTCGTATGAGGTTGTCTTTGTTGTAAGCGAAGAAGTGTCGGTACTGTTTTTGAAAATAAAGGCCAAGTCCTGGCCGTAATCAGTTCCGGAATATTTATTGAGCCTTGTGTTTTTATGAATAAAGTTAAACGCAAGTGCGTTGTTTTGTGTTGTAAACGGAAGTGCAAAATGCAGCTGGTCCGAAGAAGTAAAATCTACGGTGTCCAGGGCATTTTTAGAACCGCTAAGCTCATAGTCCAGCTGCGGCGAAAGTCCTGCATCCGGGATTACTGCTTTGGCAGAGGCTGTAAATTTTGAACTTCTCTGGGCAGCCGCTTCTCCACCGGAAAATTCCAGTTTTGAAATATCGTACCAGTCATAAAAATACGAAGGAGCCTTTGACTCCTCTGCGTTGAGCTTTTGAGAAGTGTTAAGGTCTGCGCTAAGCGTTGTTATGTTTTTGTTAATGTCCAGTTCAAGCTGTGCTTTTGCGTTGTACTGCTGGCTTGAAAGTCCTGCCTGCTTTTTTTGTGCAAGAGTATCTGCACTGAGCATAACCGAAAATGGTTCAAACAAAGGCTTTGTGTCTATTTTTACATAGTCTTTTTTAGACTGCGAGGCTGTAACGGAATATCTGTAGATTTCGCCAAAATCTAAAAAGTTAAAAAGTGGTGTCTGAGTCTGCAGCGAGTGTCCCGCGTTGTTAAGACCGCTAAGGCTTATATCTGCATCTGCTGCGGCTTTTATTCCGGCAAGGGTATACCAGGCGTTTACCGAAGTATTTACATAGTGACTAAGACTGCTGTCTGTCTGGAGTCCCTGTTCTGACTGAGCTTGTATTTGTCCGTCTTTAAATGTGAGTTTTGCGCGGGCTATGTTTTTTGCTTCAAAAAGAGAGCCGGTTTCTTTGTAATAAAGCTTTGAAATATAAAGGTGGCCTGTTATTTCTTCTGCGTCTGTTCCATCTGTCTGCGGAATAAGAGTAATTGTCTGAAGACCCGGAGTTATGCTTTTGTTAAGACTAAGCTCATATTGCCCGTTTTGCAGCGGTTCGCCGTCAATTAAAACCGTGCTGTCCTGGGTGTTTATGCAAAGTGTATGTGTATCTGTTCCCAGGAGGGTTTTTGTAAGCTCCGGCTGCAGTGTAATGCTAAGGGCACTGTTCATGTCAGAATCCATAAGTTCAAGCTTAAGGCTTGCAGGAGAGGTAAGGGCAAAATCAAGGTTTATGGTTTTGTATAAAGAAAAGTCTGCGCTTTCAAAATATGTGGTAGAAGTTATTGTTTTGTCTGCATCATCGCCAGACGTTTTTGTAAAGGTCCATTCAAGGTCTGCCTGGTTTTTATTATACAGCCTTGACTGTGCTATAAGACTGTTGCCTGCATTAACCTGCATCAAAGAATAAACAAGACTGTACGGACCGGCATAAAGCGTAGCCTTTGGGTTATCTGTGCCCGGCGTGTATTCATCTTTTACAATTAAAATCAGGGCGTCCTGTCCGCTATTAAGTCTGGCCCTCTGTTGTGGGGTAATGTTAATCCTTACTGTCTGCCATTGTGATTTATTAAGATCAAGAGGAATAAGAACATTAGTATCTGTAAGAGAAGTTATTTCCCATACAGGAAGGCTGCTGCTGGTACTGTCCTTTGCCGCACCTAGCACAAGGAAAACTTTGCAGTTCTGTCCGGCAAGACCAGAATCCGGCAAAAAGGCCATTTCAAATTCGTCTGCCTTGTACAGGGAATCTGCTTTACTCAAGGTAATGTGTGCGGCAGCCCAGAGCTTTTGTGTCTGTCCTGCAGGTACTATTGAAAAATCATAGGAAACCGGAATTTTATAACCGCTTATTTTTTTATCTGACTGGCCCTGCAAGTTATTTACCGTATAATTGTTTTGTGTTTTGAGCCCGCTAAGATTCTGGACGTCTGGTGGTGTTGTTACGGCAAGGCCTGCATTCTGTCCAAGATAAAAGGTCTGGTTTGAACTGTCGGAATAGGCATTTGCAACAAGAACTCCGGTTACATTCGGATTTGTCCAGGCAGTGCTTATGGTGTCGCTCAAAAAGAGAAAATCTTTTTCGTAAGTAAGGCCTGCGGTAAGTGCCGAAAAGGTCTGTTTTGAATTCTTTACTGTAGCAAAGTCGTTTTTCTGTATAAAAGGATAAAGGCCGGTGTAGCTTATATCAAAAAGCAGGTCCGGTGTAAAGTTATACATAAAGCCGGCAGCAGCTGCAAAAGCTCCCGTAGAAGGTTCATTGCTTTCTTCGTACCAGGTTATGTAAATCTTATCCAGTTCAGATACAGATGAACTTAAGGTTACAAAACCTGTTCCGCTGTCGTAGGTGGCAGGTTCCGGTATACCGTTTTTATATACACGTACAGAACCGCTTTGAACAAATTTACCTATGTCAAAGTTTTTTACAGGGCTTGTCGTTAAAGCGCAGAATACTAAAGGTGTCTGGCTGCCTTTGTAAAGATAAAGGTCCGGGTACAAATGGGCAAAAGGATATCTTACGGCAGGATCAGAAAAATCCTGTGTTGTATTTTTTTTGTAAACACTTACAGCCTGTGAGTCTCCAAAGCCTTCAAAAACAGAAGGAACTGCGTAATAATCCTGTGCTTCCTGCCCGGTATGGCTGTCTGTTACAGAGTACTGAGGGTCCAAACCTTTTACACCCTGGTAAAAGCCGCTGCAGGCAAAAGGTAAAAAGCATTGCGGAGACTGAATTATAAAGCCGGCCTGTCCGTTTAGTTTTGTAGTTATTTCTTCTTTTGTAAGCTGCGAAAAATCAGAAGGCTTTAATCCGGATTGTGCAGGAAGGGATTGTGCAAAATAGGCCTGGACCTTTCCTGCAAAGCTTGAAGAATCTGTATAGGAGCCGGTTGCTTCAAACAGAGTCTGGCAGGCCTGGTCGGAATTAAACGTAATTATTATGTAAGGCGCAGCCGAAGCCACAGTCTGCCCGGGAATAATGCTCCTGTTAGTTATGAGCAAAAGCTTTTGGGCAGCAAGAACAACGTAATCGGAGTCGTTAAGCTTAGAAAGTCTTATTCCTTTTGAATCTGTATAGCTTCCGTCCGGATCCTGAATATAAACACTGTCTATAAGACTTATTACATCAGAAGGAATATAAAAAAGATAGGAGTTAAGGTAAGAATCAAGACTGGTTTGAGTCTGATTTACACGGTTATTACCGTAAAAGGTTGCACTGCGGGCTTTTATCATGTCGTAACGAAGGAGAATGTCCGATTTCCATCTTGAAGAAGCTGCGTCTTCAAAATGAAGCATTATACCCGGAGCCTGATTATCTCCGCCCCCGAGTCCCCAGCCTGCAAGCGAAGAAGAGTAGAGGGAAGGAAAGGTAATGTCTCTGTTGGAAAGCTTAAACTCCTTAAGATAGCCGTTGCCCCTGTAGCCGAAGGTCCAGCTGTTATGCTTAAACTCATCAAGGAATTCCATGGAAAAATAAAATGAAGGAGTGATCTGTATAAAGGCAGAAAGGTCTACTTCCTGCTTAAAAACCGGTAGAGGTGTGCTAAAACCAAACGGATTTGAATAGCCAAAGCTTGTATCCACCGAGCCCGTAACTTCTCCTTTCCAGTAACCGCTTATTTCCCAGGACGATTCTTCCTGTGCATAAAGCTTTACCGGCGTAGTTCCAAAAAGAACTGCTCCCAGAATAAAGATTAAAAGTCCCTTTACGCCCTCCGAAATCTTCTGGAGCATGCGTGCCTTGTGAATTTTTATTTCCGGGTGCTTTTTTTCAAGGTTTAAAATTGCACTTTCTACCTTCTGCTTTTTTTCCGTACCGTCATCAAACAGACTTTGCTGCGAAGGCTTGGGGGTTGTGTCTATATTTTCAAGGGCTATTCCTATAAGCCTTATGCCGCGTCCGTTTTCGTATTTACGTTCAAACAGTTCCTTTGCACGTGCATAAAGAGAATCCAGCGTAAGAACATAATCGCTAAAGGTCTGCTGTACCGAAACCGTTGTAAAATCTTCATAGCGTATTTTTACCATTACGGTTTTTGAGTAGCCTTTTTCGCGCAGCAGACGGAACATTACCGAATGACAAAGCTCAAGAATTGTGGTTTCGGCAGTATAGGAATCGGTAACGTCATAAGGAAAGGTTGTCTCGTTGCTTATGGAATGACTTTTGGTTTTGCGGTCAAAGTCTACGGCTTCTATGCCGCGTACAACCTTGTAAAGAAAGCTTCCCGTATTTTCGCCAAACATAAAAACAAGCGCATCCAGGGATTTTTCGTGAATGTCGCGGGTTGTCCTGAGTCCTGCTGACTTTAGGGCTTCCAGAGTTTTGTCTCCAATTCCCCAGACCTTTTTGAGCGGCAGATTGAGCATAAAGCTTTCTTCATCACCTTCGTTTATACAGTATAAGCCGTCGGGCTTGTTCATGTCCGAAGCAATTTTGGCAAGATATTTTGTAGGGGCAAGCCCGACAGAAACAGTAAGCCCCGTCTGTTCCTTTACCGCGTTCTTGATTTTCATGGCAGTTTCCTGCGGAGGTCCAAAAAGCTTTTCGGTTCCTGTAAGGTCTATAAAGGCTTCGTCAATGCTTATCTGCTGAATGTCGGGAGAAAAATCGCGGAATATATTCATAATCTGGTACGAAAGCTCTGAATAGCGTTTCATATTGCCGTGGACATAAATACCGTCAGGACAAAGCTGGTATGCCTTTGCAACGGGCATGGCACTGTGAACTCCGTATTTACGTGCTTCATAAGAGGCTGTAGAAACTACACTGCGTTTTTCTCCAGGGAGTCCGCCTACAATTAAAGGCTTGCCCCTGTATTCAGGATGATCAAGCTGTTCTACAGAGGCAAAAAAAGCGTCAAGGTCTACATGAAGATAATAATGCTTTATTCCGTTCATTCTGAGCCCTCAATAAACAGCCTTTTGGTAAGGGAATAGTAAACATCCTGTTCGGGAGAATAAAACAGCTGTTCAACTGTTATTGTCTGTGCATACGGGCCCGTTCCGTAATTAAATTCCAGGTTTTGCGAAGGATAAAGGGGGAGAGAAAAATAAATCTTATTCTGCTCCAGGGCAACAAAATCATTTTCGGAATAAAGAACCGGACTGTACTGGTCGTTTTGAGATTCAATTTTGAGCGAAACATAGACAGGCGACATTAAAGAAGAAATACTTACAGTCCTGATTGTGTCAGAAAAAATGCGTTTATCCTTATACGAAACAGAAAAATCTGCAGGGCCTGTTCCATTAGAAATCATCTGGACTGTATAAACCTTGTCCTGTCCTTTTTTTTCGGAATAGAAAATTCGGTTCAAAAGAATAAGTGCAATAAATACAAAAATATAGGTGCAGCCGATTAAAATGGCATAAAGGCGTTTTTGTGTATAATATTTTTTAAATGCGTTAAAAAGACGCAGCAGCATAAGATAAACAGGCAGAATGATAAACGAAAGCAGAAAGGGCTGAAAATTGCTGTTTATTAAAAGATTATGCAGGCTTGTAATGTCGGAGGTATTAAAGAGCGCGTTTATATACGGTATAAACGGAACTATTAAAAAAAGCGCAAGAATTATATGAATCCAGTTGCGGCGGAACATGAGTGAAATAACCGAAACAACATAAATGAGCATAAAAATAGGAAAAAGCGAAATATCAAGAAAAGTAAAAAGTACAAGGTTAATAAAGGTGTCCAGTACTAAAAGAAAATCAAGCGAGCGGGTAGTGTATTTTTTGAGCAGCGAAAGGCTGAGCATAAAAAAGCCCGAAACCAGCAGCATGGAAACCATTATCTGAACAATGACAAAGCCGAATACTGTCCAGGAGGTTCCCGAATGCGTAAAAAGTCTGTAAAGACCTTTTCCTGCAAAGGCTCCTGCCAGCGTAAGGATAAACAGAACTGGAATTACATACCAGTTGGCCCTTATTTCCTGGGAAAATTCTACCCTTATGTTTTTGTTAATAAAGTTAAGAAATGCAAAAAGAAGAATGCCCAGAATAAGAAAAACAAGCAGCAGTCTTATGAGCCTTATTTCCGAAAGCCATATACCCTTGCCAAAAAGCCGGAACATAAAGGTGTGTGAATCGTTGGTTTGATTCATGGAAGTCTGATAGGAATTGATAAGCGAAACAATAACATCCTGGGCGTGTGAAGCATCCTTTATGCCCGCAGAAATACAGGGAATATCTGCATTTAAGAACGCAAGAAAGGCATTGTCTTCGGAAAAAGTAAAATCTGCAACCTGGCTTATAAAGACAAGCGGGAGTCCTTCGGTCATTCTGGCGTTTTTAAAGGCTTCGAACATATCCTTGAGCATCCAGGAAGGAGCGTGTTTTCGGTTGCTTCCGGTAATAATTGCATTTTTTTTGGCAGAAAGATCCATCAATACGGCGGTATTCTGGATATTTGTGTCCAGGGACTGAACAAAAACGTCTGCACCGTAGATTATGTTTTCCTTTTCAAAGGAATTGCGGTTTCCAAAGCTCAAAACCACGGTAGAACTATATTCCTGCTCCTTAAGCGACTCAAAAACCGGTACCAGAAGGTCTTTATTCTGCCAGGCGTCTTCCATATAAAAAAACAGAATAAAATTATGCTCTGACACTGTGTCTTTTGGGGAGAATCTGACGATAATATTATAAGGCAGGCTGTTTGTTCCGCCTGCAACAAGGGATTGTACCGAAGGCGAAAAGCCGTTTTTTTCAATATAAGTGAACATAGAATTGCATAAATCTATACCCATAAGGGGAGTTTCCTGCAAAAAAACATGGAAATTCAGATTCAAAAGAATTGAGAAAAACAAAATCTTTATGAGAGATTTTTTACGGCAGTTCATTCGTATTCAGTTTATTATTTAAGTGTTTACAATGCAAGACCCTTATTGTATAATAATAGAAATAGTCCTTCGGACTATTTCTATTATTAAATATGTATAACAAAAAGTAAAATTGAGAAGGTAGTATGAGCGCTTCTGACAAAAAATTTATTATTGAATTGCCTCTAAAAGTAATCCTCACAGAAGATGGTGCTTCAAATTTTATTAGTCACAATAAAAAGCTTATGAGGTTCCGTCTTGCTGACAACGTTGATGAGTATGGTATTTCATTAAATAAATTTTCTCCTCAGTCAATTCAGAGCATGATTCTTCTGGATTATATTTCTAAAATAGAAATTTCCATGTCTGAATTTGTTTCTTCACGCCAGGAGGTTATGGACCTTTCCAAGGTTGTTGTTTATTCCCTTTTGTACAAGCAGTTTGACCGCGACGTATATTCAGCACTTATTCAGTGTGAATGTGTACGCAAGCATAACCGCGCAAATCCAAGCCACCTTATTGATGAAAAAACACAGATGAGCGAACGACAGCTCCGTTCAATACTTCAGAATAAAGAGAATATAATTCAGCAGACACGCCGCAGTATTCTGGATCCTATCTGGAAGTCAATCATGACAAATCCGGATTATTCGGACGAAGAAAAAAATATCTACCTGCTCATGTCAGAAAAATTTATGAACAGACTTGGTCTTATGAACTGGTATATCATCACTCTTTTTCATAAGGCAGACGGCGCCAACGAAATGTTTATTGCAATCCGTAACCTGCTCAGTTCTTACATGGAAAAATCTAAGGTTGCAGAATATATTTCGGTAATGGTTATGGAGCTTGCGCTCAACAACGAAAACACCAATATCCGTAAAGAAGCAAGAAATATGTATCAGGATATTGAAGACATAGATGCCCTTATTTTTGACCCGGAGGTTCGTGCAAAGATTGTAGCAGAGCTTCAGCGCAACCACGAACTTGTATTTATTTCATGGAAGCTTGGTGGAGGTTCTTCTTCCATCGGTAAACAGGGTAAGCTTTCCATTACACTTTATAACAAGGATGATGAGTTCCAGGAAGTTAAGGAAAACATCGATAACGCAAAATCTTCGAACACAGCAAACAAAACACTTATAGACTTTTATCGCGAACTGCCGGACGGACAGGAAGGAACAGACCTTGGTTTGTACTATCTTTCTTATCTGGATGATGCGTGCAAGAAGGTTAATGTTAAGTTTGAATCACTTGTAAACCAGTTCTCTGCAAGTGAACTTACCGTTATTACGCTCAACTTCAATTTCTAATTTATGCAGAAACACTTACTTGGTCAAAAGCTTACAAAGTCTCTTTATGTTCTGTCAGCCGCTGCTTTTTTTATTCTCTGCAGTTTTATCTGTTCCTGTACAAATAATGTAATTCAGACTACAGACGCAAAGCTTTCGATAGTTTTTGATTATGATTCTTACGAAGAGCTTCCTAAGGCAAGACTCAGTGTTTTTGTAGAAGCATCTTCTGATCCAAACAGAATGGAATCAATTACAGTAGCCTGCAGCCAGTGTGAATATATCTGGGAGTCGGATGAGCTGGTACGCGCACAGAATAACGATGTAAAATTCTGCGGACTTACAAATATAGTTATGCCGCCCGAAGAAAAAATTCCTGCCGGAGATTATACCATCACTTATATTCAGGCAGACAACGAAAAAAAAGAAATGAAGGCTAACTTAAAATATGACCAGATTTTTTACGAGACAAAGGCTGCAGATGTAGGGCTTTTGATGCAGAAATATCTTGGTTCAAAAATGATTACAATTTATGGCGAAGAAAAAAGCGTTCTTTATTATGGTCCGCGTTCTTCCCAGTATTCAGATGCGCGTGGAATCTGGAACGAATACAGAGATGCAGTGGAGTTTCAGGAATCCTGGGTTTCTTCTGCCGGAACTGTAGTATGTAATCTGCCTGTTGAAAAAGTTGAACCGGGCAATTAAAATATAAGGAAAGACATGGATAACGACAATTTACAGAATACTACCGAACAGAAAGCAGAAACAGATCCTTTACCCGCGTCGTACAGACGTACTGTAAAAACCTTTGTTATGCGCATTGGCCGCATGACAGCTGCACAGGAGAGGTCTTATAACGAACTGGCTCCGGCGTGGTGCATTCCTTTTGAAAATAAAAAAATAAATTTCGTAGACGTTTTTGGAAACACTAATCCTATTATCATAGAAATTGGCTTTGGTATGGGCGATGCAACTGCAGAACTTGCACAGGCTAATCCCGATATCAATTATCTTGGAATAGAAGTTCATAAGCCAGGGGTAGGTAAGCTTTTAGGAGAAATCAAAAAACGTGATCTTAAAAATCTTTACATTGTTGAATATGATGCCCTTGATGTTCTGGAATATATGGTTGGAGACAACTGTGTAAACGGCTTTCATATTTTTTTTCCGGATCCGTGGCCAAAAAAGCGGCATCATAAACGCCGTCTTGTACAGCGTCCTAATACCGATTTATTTACTCAAAAGCTTGCTGCAGGCGGTTATCTTTATTTTGTAACAGATATAGAAGAATACGCAGAGTTTGCCCTGGAGCAGCTTAATAATACACCGCATCTTAAAAACAAATACGACGGGTATGCAGAGCCTCAAAAGTGGCGTGCCCAGACCAAGTTTGAACGCAAGGGAATGGCAGCCGACCGCAAGATTACCGAACTGTTTTTTGAAAAGGAAGTCTAAGAAGGAATGGACCTGTTTGCGTCACAAAGAATTTCTGAACTCGAGTCTCTCATTACAAAATACCAGGCCTCCTACTACAACGGTGAGGCAGAAATAAGCGATGCCGAATTTGATAAGCTGTGGGATGAGCTTAAGGAGCTGGACCCGGG
>JAEEGL012991417.1_pt1 | contig 17416 bp, 14 predicted proteins | sample 9134231 | NCBI WGS metagenome assembly JAEEGL01 (sample SAMN16246548, study PRJNA631951) | gut metagenome | biome: gut microbiome; feature: rumen; material: fiber-attached | host: Bos | place: Iran: Karaj | collected 2018-10
AGCGTTTTCCGCAAGGAAGGTGCACATACACTCACGCAGCCTGCTTCTTCTTTCTCCGAAACCGCGCTGTTCGACCACCATTGCGGCATAACCGTGTTTTATAGCTTGCAGAGCGAAGTCTCTGTCCTCGGATATCTTTTTCAGATCTCGGCGTTCGTACGGTTCTCCCACCGAGATCATCATACCGTTGCTGTGACCTTGCAGACAGATCACGACGGGCGGATTGGGTCTGCCTTTGGGAAGAAGAAGCAAGCACGGACACTCGACGTTCGGTTCCGTCTCGATTATCATGCGGATACGAATATGATCTCCCTTATCGACGCGACTTTCTTCTCGGCAGATCGGCTCAAAGTCGTCCGGCATATCGCCGAGCGCGTCAAAAAAGGCTTTTTCGATCAAGCCTTTGAAATCCGGGTCTTTACCGACTTTATCGTACGCATATAGAGGGTATTTTTCACGAAGAAGTCTTTCGTGACAAGCATCCGGCGAATACTTACCGAACGATAAATTGTTTTTTACGATTTGAAATAACGTCTTCAACTTGATACTCCTCGAACGCGGGCAGATAATACTTACTCGCTATCACAATATGGACGTAAGACGAAAAAAAAACGGTTTATTCCTGCGCGATCTTACGAAGACGCTCCGGATCTTTGATCTGCACGACGTCTTTTCGGAAATCGAAAATACCTTCTTCCCTCATACCGATCATTTCTCTGCTCATACTCGGACGACTGCAATTAAGATATTTTGCCATACCGTTTCTGTCCACTCCGAGTTTAACTCTCAACGAGCCCTGTTCGATATATTTTCCGTAAATAAAGGACGCGATCTTTTTTCTCATCCCATGGATTGCCATAAAGTCTTTATTTTGTTGGACTTCGATGATCTTTTTGCAAAGAAAAGCCGAAAGATTATTGGCGATCTTTCTGTACGCGGGCGAAGTTACGCTTTCGGAAAAAAGGCTCTCCGTCGTGATGTACAATAAAGTGGATTCGGTCGCGGCAGTCAAAAAAGAAACGGCTTTATAAGGCGCAACAAAGCATTGCGGAATGCCGAACATATCGCCGTCCACCTTAGAACTGATCACGTTGCGCTGACCGGCAAGACCGACCGTAAATTCTACCAGATTGCCGTCGAGTATGATCCCGACTTCTTTTACTTCGTCGTTGGGACGCAGAATGATATCCCGCGCCGAATGCTTCACGATCCTTGCGTTTAAACTATCGAAAACGTCTTCGATCTCCTTATCGGTCCAATCGAAGAATAAAGCGTTTTTACGAATCTGTTTAAAGAAATTCATCATGTCCTCGCTTTTGTTGCTATAGCTACCAAATATTATCTCATAATCCTTTCGTTTTGTCAACTCCAAAATTTATTTCTTTCCGATCCGAAAAAAATGTTCCTTTTCTTCGACGGCGGGTATTGTGTTACGTTTTATTTCATGGTATGATAAATCCACAATAAATACAGGAGTCTGAATATGAAAAAAACACTGAAAGCGTTCGTTTTGATCCTTTGCTTTGCGATCTGCTGTCTGTCGCTGATCGCCTGCTCCCCTTCTTCCAAGGAAGTCGCCTCGGTAAAAGGCACGACGAAGCCTTGGGACGCGGCGGACGAATATTCCATTCAACTGACCGGCGACGGTTTTTCTTCGGGCCTCGATTACGTTATGTGCATCGAAAAACAGCCGAATAAAGACTTCGTCGTTCTAAACCTGACCGACGTCCAGCTGGGCGACGGAGAAATCGACTTCAACGCGGAATTCGTCAGACGTGCGGATAAGACCATTCAAGAACTGGTCGAAAAAGTAAAACCGGACCTTATCACCGTCACCGGAGATCAAGGCTACGGCACCGAAAAATCCATTCTTTACGTTGGGAATCTGATCGACAGATACGGCATCCCCTGGGCGCCTGTTTTCGGGAATCACGACAACCAGGAAGACTTACTTACCACCGATCAACAGTCCTATCTTTACGAAAACGCCTTCGAAAACTGTCTCTTCAAGTGCGGCCCGGATAACCTTGCCACCGTAGAAAGCGGTTCGATCGCCTACGGCAACTACGTCGTAAACGTTGTGGAAAGAGATCAGTCCGATCGTAAATTCCACGTCGTAAGATCTTTGATATTCATCAACAGCCGAGACAATATGGATTACAGCGAGGATGAAAAATACGAAGAAGAAAAGAAGGTCAACGACCGCGGTTACGCTATGCTTACCGAAAAACAGATCGACTGGTATAAATGGGCGGTAAAAAGCGTACAACCTTACGGCGCGGACGGCAAAGTCAAGTCGACCATCTTTCTGCATATACCGATCTACGCCTATAACCTTGCCTTCGACGCGGCTTTCAAAACCGACGTCGACATCTTTGATTACGACGAATATACCGCCGCCGTAAGAAACACGGACGCTTTCGAGGCTTACGCCGATAAATCCATCTGGAACGAAGGGTACGAAAATTCAGTCGGCGGGCGGAGAGAAGAAATATGTTCCGCGCCGTACGACGATCACGTTTTCGACGCAGTCAAAGATTTCGACGACGACCCGTCCACCGATTTTATTTCTACCGACCTCATCGTCGCCGGACACGACCACTTAAATAACTTTATCATCGAATACGAAGGCGTGACCTTCGCTTACGGTCTGAAAACGGGTAGCGGATGCTACTATAACGAAGACCTTTCCGGCGGCAGCGTCATTCTCGTCCGCGACAGCGGGGACAGCGTCATTTATCATCAATTTACGAATATCAAAGTCGCTACCTTCCCGTGGTGGGTCTACTTTTTGATCTGTTTCGGTTGCGTCGCGGTCGTAACGGCCATCGTCTTGATCGTACTCTTCAAACTTAAGATCTTACCCGTCAAAAAATAGTTTTTAAATATTGGATAAACGATAAATCCCCGTCGCGTCCGACGGGGATTTCTTTTATAAATAAATTGCCTAATTCAAAATCTTTTGTTATAATAACGGCATGCAATTCTCATCGGTAGCTCTCAACGTCCTTATTATGCTCGCGTACGGCATTCCGGGATATCTTTTCATCAAAACGAAGTTTGTAAAAGAGGATGCGATCCCCGCGTTTTCCAAACTGCTTTTGTACGTTTGTCAACCCTGTCTGATGATCTATTGCATGCAGCAAGTGGTCTTCTCGCGAGAACTCTTTATGCAAATGCTGATTTTTTTAGCGCTCAGCGTCGCGCTACAGGTTGTCGCGACCGTCGGTCTGCATTTTATCTTTCTGAAAAAATCTGACGAAGCCAAGTACCGCGTGGCGAAAGTGGCCCCCGTTTTCGGAAACGTCGGCTTTTTCGGCACTCCCCTTTTGGAAGCGCTTTTGCCGGGCCATCCTGAAGCCCTTGCGTTCGCTTCGATGTTCATCGTCAGTTTCAACCTGCTCGTATGGACGCTCGGCGCTTACTTTTTGACCGGCGATAAACAGTTCGTTCGACCGAAAAAGATATTCCTCAATCCGCCTTTCATCAGTTTGATCGTTGCGCTCCCGCTTTTCTTTACAAAGACCGTACTGCCTACTCTTATAGCCAATCCAGTTATGATCCTGGCTAAGTTCACCACGCCTCTTTGTATGGTCATTGTAGGGATGCGCTTTGCCACTGAAAAACCGTCCGAGCTGTTTACGGAACCGACTGCCTATTTATCCGCTTCGCTAAAACTGGTCGTTCTACCCTTACTCGCCTATTTATGCGTTAACTGGATGCCCATTTCTTACGTTATGAAAGCGACCATGTTTATTCTGTTCTGCTGTCCGTCAGCAAACGTCATTCTGAGCCTGTCCGAGATCGCCGGCAGCGGACAAAAACCGGCCGCGAACGCCGTTCTTTTGTCGACGGTGTTCTGCATGGTAACGATACCTCTGCTTTTGCTTTTACTCCAATTTACGCCGCAATAAGGGATCAATTAAAAGGCCGATCGATCCGTATCAAAACGGTATACGAAGGCGCTATGTCTTTGATCTTTTCCATCACTTCGTCTTTGATCTCTTCTTCCGTACTCTTGTCGATAAACGGCGCAAGCACGTCGAAAGATACTGTGGGATTCTCTTTATCCCCGCTTATGCGAAAATCGTGTATGGAATAGGACGGAAAACACTCTTTGATCCTTTTAAAAAACTTTTTACGCAGTTTCATGCTTTCCGGATCGCGTACGACGGGATCGACGTGAATGGTAGCATAACAGCGGAATTCTTTTTCCAATTTGTTTTCTATCTCGTCGACGCAGTCGTGCGACGTCAAAAGATCGGTATCCGCGGGCACTTCGACGTGAAGACTGACCATGACCCTGCCGGGGCCGTAATCATGTACGATGACGTCGTGAACGCCGAGCACCATGGGAGAACCGGACACCGCTTTTTCGATATTCTCTACGAACTCTTTTTTCGGCGGTTTGCCGACCAGTTCCGTGAAGATCCCGCCGAAAGACTTCAGTCCGGTAAAGATGATAAAGACGGCGACCGCGATACCGGCGCATCCGTCCAGAACGGGCAAAGACCAATACATGGATACGAAAGCGCAAATAAAAACGACGAACGTACTGACCGCGTCCGCGATACTGTCCAGCGCCGTAGCCTTAAGCACGCTCGAATCCAGCTTTTTACTCCACACGTAGTTATACAAAAACATATATAACTTGACCGCCACCGAAACGCCGAGAATAACGAGCGTAACGTAGGTGATATTGACTGCTTGCGGGGCAACGATTTTTTTTATTGCGGAAATAGCCAGTTCCACCCCGATCACCATAATGATCAAGGATACGAGCATCGCCGCGACGTATTCTACCCTTCCGTGTCCGTACGGATGCTCTTTATCCACCGGTTTGTCGGCTATCTTAAAGCCGACCACGGTGACGACCGAACTTGCCGCGTCCGACAAATTATTTATGCCGTCGGCGACGACCGAAACGGCGGACGAAATCACACCTACGGTTATCTTGCCCGCGCAGATAAGAATATTAAGGAATATCCCGACAAAACCCGTTAAAAAGCCGTACTTTTTACGTACGGCGCGATCGGAATAATCCTTGTGGTTTTTTATAAACAGTTTGCCTAATAAAGCGATCATTGTTTGTCCTTATTTTTCCAGAACTTATCCAGAGAGTAATACTCTTTCTTGTCTATGGTAAATATATGCACGATGACCCCGCCGAAGTCCATTACGATCCAACCGCTGGCGTGTTCTCCGTCTTTATGCAGGACCGGGATACCTTCTTTTTCGGCGCTCTCTTCCAAAAATTCGTTCAGCATCCTTACCTGCAGATTGTTCCTGACCGTAGCGATCAAAAAGTAATCGGCAAGAACCGTCTTATCCGCGACGTAGAGTTCTTCCAAAGAATCTATTTTCTTCTCTTTGATAAAACCGCTGAGTTTGTTTTTTAATTCTTCCGTTGTCATTTTTTCCTCCGAAGATTACTTTATAATATTATAATATACCGCGCAAGCCTTCGTCAATAGGTCAAACGATCCCCCGCCGGCAAGCAAATGCTCGTAGCAACTTTTTACGCACGCCCTGAAACCCTTTTCAAAATCGCTTTCAATGATCTTGCGCAGTTCTTTCACACCGGGATAGTCGCGACCTTCTTCCAATACGTCGGCGCAGAAGATCAGCTTTTCAAGCGCAGTCATATCCGGCTTGCCGGTCGTATGACAACGAATGGCGCTTATCACGTCGGCGTCGTCCACCCCGTATTGCGTACGGGCGACGTCCGCGCCGGTATATTGATGCGTCACAGGCGCCGGAACGCCTTCTATTTCCGTTTTAATATGCTTGGCACAATCGTGTAAGAGAGCGCTCAAAAAAACCTTTTTATAAGGCAAATTCAGGCTCGTATTCAGTTTTAATGCATACAAAACGGTCCTGCATACGTGCTCGAACGTCTTTTGCGGAATATTATCTCTCAATCGATCGACGATAGAAGCGTAACTCAGGTACAAACCGTTCTGTTTTATAATACGTTCTACGCCTTCGCAAACGTCTTTTTGCGGCAAACCCAATTCGGCTCTCGCCTTGATGACCGAGCTGGAAACCGACTTCCCTTCGACGCGCAAAACGGCGATATCGGCCGCATACTCTTTCCGCGCCCGTTCCACCGCCTCGTTCAGATCGGGGATGTCGGCTCTGCCGGCAACGAGAATTTTTATTTCGCGAGCGATAATTTCCGGATTCTTCCAACCGAAAAAGTGCGCCATGCTGTCTCCGCCGATCAAAAAAAAGTACTCGTCGGAAGGATACTTTCGTTTTAAAAGCGGAATGACTTCGTATGAATAATTCGTCGTATTCCTTTCTTTCTCGATGGGATCGACGATAACGTAACGTAAGTCTTTCGTTCCTTCCGTAACCATCTCGAAACGGGTCTCGAAAGGACTGGCCAAACTTTCTTTATGCGGCGGATAATAACTCGGATATATTACGACCCGATCCGCAGACACTTCTTTTTGCGCGCCCTCGACGATCGCCCGATGCTCGTTATGGAACGGATCGAAAGCGCCGCCGAAAAATATAGTCTTCATACTTAATATTATACTTCGTTTTTTAAGAACAAACAAGCGTTTCCGTCCGTTTACATTTTTATCCGTCGGGGAAAAATCAAAACATGAAAACGTTCGATAAACTCTTCCTCGACGCATTCCTGCTCGGTTTTTCCACCCTTCTTTTTTATTTTATCGTAAAAAACATAGTCGCCGCCATGTTTATCGCCTATCTGTCGCTGATCGTTATGCGGTCGATCGTCATTTATTTTATCAATCGTCGCCGCGTCGTCTTCGGAAATATATCGGTAAAAGAGATGGAAGACGTCTTTGCCGTTTGGGGAACGGAAAAACAAGCCGAATACCTGTTTCGGCTCTTTCCCGCGTACTACTCGCCTGAACGCATCGGAAACAAGATCGTTTTCAGAAAGGATCGCGTAAAACATATGATCGTCTGCAATTATAAATTTCTACCGACAAGTTGCGACGACGTGGCGAAATTGTACCGGGAGTCGTCGGATGAAGAAACGAAAATAATTATTCTCGGCAAAGCCCCGCCGAAAAACGTCTTGATGCTTGCCAATACGCTCTCTTTGGACATATCATTCCTCTCCTCGCGAAAGGTAAGAAAACGCCTTCTGAAAAGCAACGCCCTTCCCGCTCCTTTTCAAAAGAAAAAAAGCGCGAAGCCGAACGGAAAAGAACTTCTTTCCGACATACTGGATACGAGCCGGACGAAATACTATTTCCTCTCTTCTCTGTTTTTTCTGTTTTACGGCTTACTCGGTATTTACCGGATATGGTATTTTCTTCTCGCCGTCCTGACTTTCGTTATGGGATCGCGGTGCGTTATTTCTCTCATTAACACGAAAAAGACGAAGACGAAAAAATAAAAAAGCAAGTCTATTCGACTTGCTCTCGATGGTCTGGGTAAGAAGATTTGAACTTCCGGCCTCTTGAACCCCATTCAAGCGCGCTACCAAACTGCGCCATACCCAGATAACGGAATACATTTTATATCTAATAATCCTTTTTGTCAATTGTTTTAACTACATAAGCGCAAAAAAACGGTCGGCAAAAAAGTTTTTCGCCGACCGATCCGTATGCGTATATCGCGGAATGACTACTTGATATCGAATCCTCTCTTCTGGAGCGCCATCACCTGCAAATTGACCTGTTCCAGGAACTCCTTGTTGGTCTTCGTTTTGACGATCATATTCAAGAGATTTTCGGTCGCGTCCGCGCTGTCTCCTTGTCCGAGTAACTTTCTCATCGCCCACACGCCCTGCAATTCGGACTGGTCGAGCAAGAGTTCTTCCATTCTGGTACTGCTCTTATACAGGTCGATAGCCGGGAATATCCTCTTTTCACTCAATCTGCGATCGAGGTGGATCTCCATGTTGCCCGTTCCTTTGAATTCTTCGTAAATAACGTCGTCCATACGACTGCCCGTATCCACGAGAGCGGTCGCGATGATGGTCAGACTTCCGCCGAACTCAATGTTACGCGCCGCGCCGAAAAACCGTTTCGGGCTATGTAACGCCCCGGGATCGACACCGCCGGAAAGCGTTCTTCCGGTAGGAGCGATAGTCAGGTTGTACGCTCTTGCAAGTCTGGTCAAACTGTCCATGAGGATAACGACGTCTTCTCCGAGTTCTACCAGTCTCTTGGCTCTTTCCAAAACCATTTCTGCCGCTTTGGTGTGATGCTCCGGCATTTCGTCGAAAGTGGAAAAAACGACTTCTCCGTTGATACAGCGCTTCATATCGGTCACTTCTTCCGGACGTTCGTCGATCAAAAGTACGATCAAGTGCACGTCGGGATAGTTGGTGGAAATGCTTCTCGCTACCTTCTTTAAGAAGGTCGTCTTACCTGCTTTCGGGGGAGAAACGATCATGGCTCTCTGTCCTTTACCGATAGGCGCGATCATGTCGATGCAACGGATGGCAAAGTCGTTCATTGCGTTGGGTATCTCGAGACGAAATCTTTCGTTCGGATAAATAGGCGTAAGGCTGTCGAAGTTCTTGCGCTTCAAAGCGCTTTCGGGCGCGCGATTATTGACGGAAAGGATATTACAGACGCGGGGACGATTCTCGCTGCTCTTTTGCGCTTCGGCTTTGATCCAGTCGCCCTTTCTGAGCCCGCACGCCTTGATCTTCTGCGCCGCGATATAGGCGTCTCCGTCGCCCGCTTCATAGTTATGCGCGCGAAGAAAACCGTATCCGTCCGGCAGTATTTCCAGAACGCCTTCTTTCAGTTCCAACGTTTCCGGATCGACCTTTTCTTCCTGGACTTCGTCGATCGGTTTTTTATAATACTGTTTTTGCGGTCTGTCAGACGTTCTTTCCTGCGTCGGTTGCGGTACGTCCGGCTTTGCATAAGGCGCCGGATTTCTCTTAAACTTATTTACTTGCGGTTGCGCCGACTTTTCTTCCGAATAAGAAGGAGCCGTTTCGTTATCGAAAGCGGAAAAAGACGGCTTGGGTTCTTCTGCGAAAAAGGTATCGCATTTTCCCAGATCGGATAACGCGTCCATGCTGTACTCCTCTTCTTTCTTACGCAATTCTTTCAGATCTTGCGCAGAATCGCCGAACGTCAGCGTTCCCGTCGATTTTTGCGGACGGCCGGGCTTCTTTTTTTGGCCGTCTTTCGACATATTTCTGTTGATCTCGTCGATCGTGTTCTGTTCGGTCACCTTCACTATTTCCTGTACGAGATCCTCTTTTTTCAAAACCGTAGGACTCTTTACGCCCACTTGAACGGCGAGTTCTCTCAGCTCATGCAACTTCATTTTGGCAAGAGCCTGTTCCGAGTAGTGGAAATAATCCATTAAAATTCCTCCTGAATAGATAAAAAATGCTACGTTATAAAAGATGCAGTTGATTCAATGATTATTCGATGATGAAATAAAATGCAAATTTTATAAAAATCCGTTCGCTCTGCTAATATAATATAAACTATTATTTCGTTTGTCAATAGTTTTTATTCAATTGCTATCTCAAAATATATCTTCAAGTATAATTCTTCATTTCGCTTGCTTTTTTTTATCGAAAATGATATTCTTATGCGGTAAGCAGGTGTAGTTCATCGGTAGAATGCGAGCTTCCCAAGCTTGAGAGGAGGGTTCGATTCCCTTCACCTGCTCCATAAACGAAGCCTGATTTGTTTATCAAATCAGGCTTTTTAACTAAATCCGACCTTGCGGCGATTTCAGCAATGATATCTCTTCCGCTTGACCAAAACCCGACCCGCGAATATAATAGATGGCGTAAGGAGACAACCATGAAAATATTGATTGCAAGCGACGTGCACGGGTCTTACTCGGCTATCCGAAAAATATTGCAGAAAGCACAAGAAGAAAAGGCGCAAGATCTGATCCTACTCGGCGATATCTATAACCACGGCCCGCGTAACCCCTTCCCGGACGAATACGCGCCCATGAAAGTAGCGGAAGCGTTAAACGGCGTAAAACGCCTTACCGTTATCAAAGGCAACTGCGACAGCGAAGTGGACGAAATGATATCCTCTTTTACCTTTTCCGAGAGCGCTTACCTCTTTTCGGGCGACAAAAAAATATTTTTGACGCACGGACATAAGTATAACGAAAATGCCCTTCCCTCCGGTTGCGACGTACTGATCTACGGACACTTCCACGTCGGCTTCATTAAAGAAAAAGAAGGCGTTATTATCGCCAACCCGGGCAGTATTTCTTTACCGAAAGAAAACTCCGAACCGAGTTATCTCCTGCTCGATGACGGAAAGATGCAATTAAAGAGCCTGCTTACCGGAAAAATCCTGTCCGAAAAATCTTTATAGAGAGATATTATGCACGACGCCGTTGATGGCGCCGGCGATCACGTCCGCATAATCCCGACATAAAAAGTCGATTTCCCGCGCGGCGACGACCAGATCTTTGATGGCGTCGTCCGTTTTTATTTTACCGAGCGAATATTCGCTCAGTATCCGGCTTGCATAGATCACAAGCGGTACGCCGACCGCCAGCACGGGCACCTTAAGCGTATCGTGCGTCAGGCTCTTTTTCGCGTTTCCGACTCCTCCGCCCGGCTCTATCCCTCCGTCGGAAAACTGCACCGTACAGCCCAGTCTCGAAACGGAAGAACAGGCCAAAGTATCGACGGCGACGACCATATCCGGTCTGATCTGACGGATAGTGCCTACGATCATATCATAACTTTCTATCCCCGTCACGCCGCTTACTCCGCATTTCAGCGCGCATAAGTTTCCGTAGCGGCCTTTCAAGCCTTCTTTGCTATATACGTGAGATGTCACGATCAGTTTTTCGGCAACTTTGCTTCCGAGGCTGTCGGCGGTTATTTTCTCGTTTCCCAAACAAACGACGAGCACCTTTGCCTGCTCCGACACCCGCAACTTCCTAAAATAATATGAAAAACTCCTTTTTATCTCTTCGGAAAGCCGTTTCTGTGCGTCCGGATTCCCAAACAGGTCTTCTTTCGTTGATACGGTGATATAAGAATGTCCGTTTTTCTTACCTTCGGAAAAGGTTGTGACGATCTTTCCGAAATACTTCTTTTCCGTTCTTATATCGAACCGACCGTCGGACAGCACGGCGTCCTCGCACAGTTCTCTGAAAATTCTCGGCATACTATATTTATACCCCGATTGACCTCTTTCAATCTTTCTTTTTTTCGATAAAAAAACAAGCCGTATTGCGGCTTGCTTTATACAAAACAAAAATAAAAACTATTACAGAATGGCGTTAACGAACTCGGTCGCGTTAAACGGAAGCAGATCGTCGATCTTTTCTCCGACGCCTATTTACAAGACGGGCATATCGTATTCGGCGCTGATAGCCATTACGACTCCGCCTTTCGCCGTCCCGTCAAGTTTCGTCAGGATAATACCGTCGATATCGATCGCCTCGTCGAATACTTCTACCTGGCTGACGGCATTCTGACCGGTGGTTGCGTCGAGAACGATATAGTTTCTTCTGTCCGCGTTCGGCAACTCTCTGTCGATAACGCGATTGATCTTGGAAAGTTCGTTCATTAAGTTCTTCTTATTGTGCAGTCTCCCCGCGGTATCGACCAAAATAACGTCGGTACCCTTGGCCTTGGCCGAAGCGATCGCATCGAAAACGACTGCGGCCGGGTCGCTGCCCTCTTCGTGCTTGACGATCCTGACGCCCGCTCTTTCCGCCCCAATCTCAAGTTGTTCGCTGGCAGCCGCGCGGAAGGTATCTGCCGCGGCGACGACGACGCTCTTTCCTTGCGACTTGAAATAATTAGCCAGTTTTCCGATAGCGGTCGTCTTACCCACGCCGTTAACTCCGGCAACGAGGATCAAAAGCGGATAGGTATATTCCGGTATCTCATAGTCGATAGAATCGATCAATATCTGACGAAGAAGATCGCGCGCGCCTTCCGGAGAAGTGATCTTTTTTGCGAAGACCTGATCTTTCAATTCGCCGATGATCTGTTCGGTCGCGGTCACGCCCATATCCGCCGCAATAAGCGCCATTTCCAGTTCTTCATAGAACTCGTCGTCCAATTCTTTGGCTTTAAAGACCTCGAACAGTTTTTTTGCGATATTGTCTTTTGTTTTTTTCAGACCTTCTTTGATCTTTGCAAACAAACCCATTATCAGTTTCCTCCCTTATGCGCCATTTTCAAGGCGTCGCTGAGTTTAATGGAAAGATGCTTGGATACGCCCTGTTCCTGCATCGTGATACCGTACAATTCGTCGGCGAGTTCCATCGTCGGCTTACGGTGACTGATGATGATAAACTGCGTATTCTTGCTGTATTTCTGCAAGAAACGGGCATAAATACTCGCGTTGCTGTCGTCAAGAGGCGCGTCGACTTCGTCGAGAACGCAAAACGGCATCGGATGCAATTTGATAATGGCAAAAATGATCGCGATAGCGGTGAGCGCTCTTTCGCCGCCCGACAAAAGAGTGATGTTCTGCAGCTTTTTCCCCGGAGGTTCGGCCTCGATGACGATACCTGCGTCCAAAACGCTTTGGCCGGGCATAATATCCAGATCCAAACGTCCTTTACCGCCGTCGAAAAGCAAATTGAATATCTCGGAAAAGTTTTTCTTGATCTGCTCGAAACTTTCCGTAAAGATGCTTTCCATCTTGTCCGTCAAGTCCTTGATGGTATCGTCGAGCATCCGTTTTGCCTCTACGACGTCGTCGTAGTGCACTTTCTTTTCGTCGTATTCCTGCTGACGCTCTTTAAGCATTTCTTCCGCGGTCTCGTTAATGGGACCGAGAGCGGCCAATTCTCTTTTAAGAACCTTATTTTCCGTCATGCCGGAAGTATCGCTGTAGTCTTCCATACGGAAAGCGCTCGCCTCTTCCACGCTCAGTTGATAGCTCTCTTGAATATTATTCTGCAAGGTAGCAATCTCGGTATCGATATTCTCAAGTTGCGTCTCCGTTCTCGCTTTTCTGTCGGAAACGCGAGATATTTCTTCGCCGAGCGTTTGAGAATCCTTATAGCTCTTATCGAGTAACGTATTCAACTCGAATTTTTGCGAATCCAGCTTATTAATCTCCTGCGTGACGGCTTTTAATTCTTCGCTTTCTCCGGCAAGGGAGGCGATCCTGTTGATCTCTTCGAGTAGGGTCTCTCGCTCTCTCGTTCTTTGGTCGAGCAGAATATTCTCGTCCATGATCTCTTTCGTCAAACGATCGATATTTTTCTGCGCCGTCTGTAAAGAAGTTTTGAGTCCGGCAAGTTCCATTTCCAAACTCTTGGTCTTGGTCAAAAGGACGGTACGGTTTTCATCCGCCGCAGCGAGTTCTCTTTTCAGCGCGTTCAGTTCGTCGGCGAGCTGCGTCAACGTATCGGTGCTTCCGCTACGCGCCTGCGACTGCGTATCCGTCTCCTGACTTTGCACGAGCAGAATAGCGTTCTTTTCGCTGACCGCCTGCTTATCCGCGTTGTTTTCCGAAATCAATTTTTCTATCTCGAATTCATAGCGGGCCTTGGTTTGCGCCGAGAACATCTTCTGTTTTTCGGCGGCCTCTTTTTCTCCGCGCAGTTTGACGATGATATTTCCGATGACGGAAATAGCCGTCGTCATTTCTTGCTTCGCTTCGCGCACTTCGTTTATGTCTTTCGAGAGCATTTCGTACTCTCTCATTCTTACTTTCAACTGGCGGTTGACCTCGGCGATATCGTTTTCCAGGCTGAGTATCTGCGACTCGTTTTGGCTTCTTGAACCGCCGCTGATAGCGCCGCTTATCGCAAAGTTTTCGCCGTCGAGCGTAACGATCCTGAATCCGTTACGATACTTTCTCGCGATACGTGTCGCGGCCTCTTTGTCTTCCGCTACGACTACTTTACCGAGCAGCGTCTCCAAAGCGGGACGATACTTCGCGTCGCAACGGATCAGATCCATTGCAAGTCCGTAACAACCGTCTTCTTCCAACGCAGTCTCGTACAGCGGATCAAGCGGCTTCGGGCGCATCATATCGAGCGGCAGGAAAGTACCTCTGCCCGCGTTAGCTCTTTTTAGCAGATCAATAAGATACCCCGCGTCTTCGGCGGTCTCGGTGATCATATTGTTGATGTTATTGCCGAGCGCGATATCAACGGCCGTGGCAAACTTCGGAGAAATGACTTTGATGAGTTCGCCCAGGACGCCGCAAACCTTTTGATGTACGATCGGATCCGGATGAGTCATCAAAAACTTGACCGGATTGTCGTAGTTGCTGAAATTGTTCTTTCTTGATTCCAACAGGTTCAAGCGTCCCTTCAAGTTGGCGATGGTACCGTAACTTTCTCTGTACTTATCTTCCGCGTCGATCAGCTTTGTGGATACTTCGTTATATTGTTCCTGCAGCTTCTTTTGTTCGCCGAACTTCTTTTCGATCTCCTGCGTCTTCTGCGCGATGATCTCTTCGGCAGAGGCAACCTCTTTTGCGCATTTTTTGATCTCTTCTTTATGCTCGGCGATCTCGCCGTTTCTACGTTCTATATTTTCTTCGAGCGCCGTTTTTTGAGCGGTGAGCATAGCGATATCGGCATTGATCGCGCCCGTTTTATCGGCGGCCGAAAGAAGAGCCTGGTTGGTCAGATTGATCTCGTTTTGCTTAACGGCGACGGCATCGCTGAGCGTGGTATACTTTTCGATCGCGTTCTGCTCGTCGCATTTTGCCTCAAAGTGCTCTTTCGTCTTTGCTTCGCTCTCTTTCGTGCATTCGTCGACAAACGAACGATTGATCTCAAGTTGCTTCGTCTTATTGGCGATATCCTCGGTGTATCTTTCGATATCGGAAGTTACTTTCTTTAAGGTTTCGGAAAAGTGTTCGCCGTCTTTCTTACGCGACGCTTCTTCTACGCTGAGTTGTAATTTTTTTGCGTTTAACTGTTTATAAACTTCGTCAAGGCTGTTCAGTTGTTCCTGCGCGGCCGTATACTCTTTGTTGACGTCGGCTTGTTTTTTCGTCACTTCGTCCAATTCCGCTGTCTCGCGCGTAAGTTTTTCGCGCAGTTTTTTGCGCTGTTCTTCGCTATGATCGGAAACGTATAAAAAGTGGTTGATATCCAAAAGACGGATCCTATCGTTTAGAGACCGAGCTTTTGCCGCCACTTCCGCCTGGACGCGCAAAGGTTTGATGACGTCTTCGAGCACGCGCATTTGTTCTTCCAAAGAACGAATATTCAAAATAGCGCGTTCCAGCCTGGTAAAGGCCTCTTTTCGATTGGCTTTATATTTCGAGATACCGGCGGCTTCTTCAAATATCTGGCGTCTGTCCTCCGGTTTCGCGCTCAGAATAGCGTCGATCTGCCCTTGTCCTACGACGGAGTAACCGTCTTTACCGATACCGGTATCGCGGAAAAGATCGATGATATCTTTTAATTTGGCTCTTTTGCCGTTGATATAATATTCGCTGTCGCCGCTTCTGAATAATTTTCTCGTGATGATCAGTTCGTCGAAATCGATCTTATAAGCTCTGTCTGTATTATCGAAAACAAGCGAAACTTCGCAGTAACCCATGGGCTTGCGGTTATTCGTTCCCTTAAAAATGACCTCTTGCATGGTCTTGCCTTGGCCGCCGCTTCGTATATTACGCGCGTTCTGTTCTCCGAGGACCCACTTAATGGCGTCGCATACGTTGCTTTTACCGCAACCGTTCGGCCCGACGATACAGGTAACGCCCGTCGTGAAGTCGAGTTGCAATTTATCGGCAAAGGATTTAAACCCGTATGCTTCCAGCCTTTTCAAATGCATTTTTCGTTCCTTCTCCGTTAATAAAATAATATATTATAGTATACAAAATATAGGTTGCTTTGTAAAGCAATTTTTCGTTTTGCCCGTCCTACTCGAGCTCGAGCGTACTGAAAAGATTCTTCGGTACGCCGCCTTCGTAATGAGCGGGCTGTTTTTCGCCGAGCGCGTACAAAATAACGGACGCAAGATCATGCGTAACGTACTTTCCGCACGTTCCTTTAACGATATTCCCTTTACCGCCGGCAACGGCGAGCGTAACCACCTTTTCGGTCTCCTCTTCGCCGCCGTGACCGCCCGTAAGAGCGTGCCCGTGATCGGATACGCAAATAAAAAGCGTGCCTTCGACAAGTCCCTTTTCCCGGTAAGCGTCGTACACGATACCCATATCTCTGTCGACCTCTTGCAGAGCCGCGACAAAAGGAGCGCTACCGTATCCGGCCCCGTGCCCGGCGTGATCTACGCAATCAAAATGCAAAAAAGTGATCGTATCTCTGTGTTTTTCTAACCTCTCGACGGCAAGTTCGGCCACTTTTTTATCGATGGCATATTCGCTCCCATCGTCTTTTACCATTGATTTGGCATATTTTTTCGTCATTCCTTTGATCCCGTTTTCGATGATCCCGTAGTTAAGGGGGATCCAATCGACGGCTGAAAAATAAGTCGCGTCCTTATGATGCTTGGCATACGTTTTGAAAACGGAAGGATATTTAACGCCGAGATGCGGTAAAAGCGATGCTTGCGTGTTGGTGATCTGATGTTTTTGCGCCGTTACGCCGTAAAGCATGGACGCCCAGTTCTGCGAGCTGACGGTCGGATATTGAGAAACGCCGTTCAAATTGATATTTCCTTCCGAAAAAATCCGATCGAAATTAGGCGTGTCGCATTGACCGAAGTACCCGCCCGCGCCGTCAACGCCGAAAATAACGACTCGATCGTACTTGACCGCGTTTTTTAAGTCTTCGTCGGTAGGAACAATCCCTTCTGAAACCCGATCCGCCTTAAACGTCTTCGGCGAGGTGCAATATTCTTTATATACGCACGGCACAATAACAATGAATGCGAGAAGCGCTATGATCAAGATTCCCACGACGACGTGTTTTTCCAGCCACGCCCCTGTTTTTTTGAAAAATTCGTTCATTTCGTTTTCCTTTTTTATTTTATAATCAACGTTCTGAGATATTCTTTTCGTTCATCGGTCACGCGATAGCTTTCGATCGCCTTCCGAATGGTTTTGTTATGCACCCACACGGGTAAAACGCGGCTTTCAAGCAATTTAACGGCCTCGTCGTACTGTTTCGCAAGCGCGGTGGCATAATACCAGGCCACCATCATTTTTACGTAATACTCGTCGCTTTTCACGACGAGCGGTAATTCGAGATACTCTTTCCGGAAAAGATCGTCCAAATAATAGTTCATTAAGCACTTTACGCCGAATCGACAGGTATAAACGCGCTCGGAAGCCATCCAGTTTTTTACGATGGGAAAAAGTTTTTCCCTGTTTCTTTTGAATACGGCAGGCGATAATGTGTCGCAAACGGCCCAATTATCGACGTACGGTAAAAAACGATCCACTTCCGCAAGGCACGTGTCAAATTGCTTTATCTGCGAGATCATTATACCGTGAAGCATATTTTCTTCATAGTATTTATGCGGCAAAGCGGACATAAAGCGTTCGCCCTCTTCCGTTCCGAAATATTTTTTACC
>JAEEGL015464040.1_pt1 | contig 17416 bp, 16 predicted proteins | sample 9134231 | NCBI WGS metagenome assembly JAEEGL01 (sample SAMN16246548, study PRJNA631951) | gut metagenome | biome: gut microbiome; feature: rumen; material: fiber-attached | host: Bos | place: Iran: Karaj | collected 2018-10
GGTTCTCGTACAGAAATGTGTGTGGGTTCGAGTCCCTTCAGGCGCACCAGTCATAAAAAGCCTCCATGTGCGAAATGGAGGCTTTTTATTTTACATCAGTCACAAAAGATCAGATTGCCAGATAAACAGTTGATATGTTATTATAAATAAAATAATACCGTTTTTTTCCTCTGTCTGCAAAATGACCAATTCTACTATAATTCTCAAAGGTATCTTTTTCCCAGGTTGAGCTTATATCCTGCAACGGCACCGACGATACCGCCGAGAATATGAGAAAGATTTGATACATTATCTCTTAGAAAAACAGCTTCATAAACCTGCTGACCTAAAAAGATTGCAGCAACGAGCAGAACTGTAACAGGTATTTCACCGGCTCTCACATTTGTAAAAGAAATCAGAAGAATAAAAGCAAAGACAACCCCGCTTGCGCCGCACAAGGCAACAGATGGGAAGAAAACATAGTTCACGATTCCAGTCACCAGTGCCGTTATTCCTATTACCCAGACAATCTTTCGGGCGCCGTATCGCTCTTCCAGGATTGGCCCCAGCAAAAGTATGTAAGACATATTCCCAATATAATGAGCCCAGCCATTGTGACCAAGCACATGAGTGAAAAAGCGGATATAGGTCAGAATACTGGTGAGCGGTGAATGGTAAGTCATGAACAGAAGCTTATTGCTGGCTCCTACCGTCAAAATATTGATCCCGAGTGCAGCCAGACTTGCCAGGGCAAAGCCAAGAACCGCCGGGGAATTATTGGTGATCGTAACTCGTCTCATTGTATCAGCATTCCTTCTGATTAAATGAAATAATTCTTTTCCCTTATTTTAGCATCTCAACAGCATTCTATCAACATTTGATATCACCCAAAAAGGGCACGTTCATCACGTGCCCAATAGGATATGATATTATTCCGCTATCAGTATATTTTACCATCCGCTGCTATTATTGTAAGAATTCCCCTTCTGAGAATAAATTCGTTTTGTGCTTCGTCAAAAAAACACTGATACAGATGTGTAGGCTCGAGCTCCATACATCTTGTCAGCTCTCCTACAATCTGAAAACCAATTCTCTCTGCCTGTCTCCTTATTCCCATCTTTTTGCCCTCCTCAATCATCCATGATCGCTTTCAGCATTTTTGAACAGGCAACCCGATTCTGATCATCGGAAATCTTTTCCTGTCTTCTTTCGTATAACGTAAAGAGAATATTTCTTACTAAACATACGTTCATGGTCCATTTCCTCCTTTTGGTTTTATTTTACAGGCTGATCTGCATTCTCTTTGTTGTTTACATAATAGTTCATGAGGTGTCCCATTAATTACCCTTGGTCACTGAATAGAAATAATTTTTAGTATAAAAACCGAAAGTCTATATGAAACCCGTGGCTTCTGACTTTTTGTGAAAAGAGGGCCTTTATGATTTTTGTATCTCAATGTCTTGCTGGAGACAACTGCCGTTGGGACGGTGGCACAAATCTTATACCGGAAATTAAATGCCTTGTGGATTCCGGTCTTGCAGTGAAAGCCTGTCCTGAGGTATTAGGGGGGTTGCCTACTCCTAGAAAACCAAGCGAAATCCAGAATAAACACGTTATTAATACTTCCGGTGAAGATGTAACCCAATATTTCTATAAAGGAGCGGTCGCTGCCGGAACTATTTTTGAAGAATATTGCTGTGAATATGCTGTTATGAAGTCCAAGAGCCCATCATGCGGCTGTGGTTTGATCCATAATGGCAAATTTGACGGCGGTCTTATTGAAGGAAACGGAGTTACCGCACAGCATTTTTTGGACCATGGATATAAAGTAATGACAGAAACAGAATGGCTGGAGGAACAACATGACTGATATATTTGACTATCTAAAATGGCGTTCGGATGTTCCTTTCTCTGTTGCGCCTTTTAACGATGTTGATAACATCATTTTGTCCGAACTTTCATACTCGGATTTTTCCGGTATTGTTTCTTCCGATGACAGTTCTGTTTCTCTCTCACAGGTCTGTGAACGCTTTTTTCTGATGCATGACAGATCCGAAATCATACAGAACACTGCTTTTAATGCAAAGGCACCACTTTTGATGGAATATATGGTTTCTGGTTGCAGATTCGGAAACATGTATCTGCATCGTTTTGTCAGTAAGCTGGATGAAGAAAAAACTGCGCAAATGTCGGCCGTTACTTATCTGCTCGATGATGGAAGCGCATATGTAGCTTTCCGTGGTACGGATAACACATTGGTCGGTTGGAAAGAGGATTTTGATATTGGCTGCCTTTCGGAAACGCGCGGACAACAGCTAGCGGTTGATTATCTGAAACTTATAGCAAAAGAGATCAACAGGCCCCTTCGAGTCGGAGGCCATTCAAAAGGCGGTAATTTTGCAATTTATGCAGCATCCTTTATTAGCTCTGAGGTGCAAGATCGTATTCTTACAGTATTTTCAAATGATGGCCCGGGTTTTCGGAAAGAAGTAATCGAAATGCCGGGTTATCTGAGGATTCTACCGAAAGTAGTTCGAATTATCCCTGATACCTCTATGATAGGAATGCTTCTTTCGAATAAAGCGGAATACAAAGTTATCAGAAGCAATGCATCCGGAATCCTTCAACATGATGTGATGAGCTGGTCGACTGAAAGAGCCAGGTTTGAACCTGCCGAACTGTCAGACCTTGGTAAACTCCTGAATACCGTACTGGATTCCTGGATTGATGATATGAATGATGAACTGAGAAATTCTGTGACAGATACTATTTTTGCCGTATTCGAGGCAACTGGTGCGGATTCCTTCCGTGAGATCAGTCATCAAAAGCTAAAATCAGCAGAGGCCATGCTGGCATATCTGCTGACTATTCCAAAAGAAAAGCAGGGCGAATTGTTTCATCTTGCCGGCAATCTGTTAAAAAATGGAAGCCAGATTGCTCTTGCACAGCTTCAAGAGCAGCTCTTCACAAAGACAGAAAATCGTGCCGAACAGAAAGAATCGGATACAAGCCGAGATGCTTGATTCCCTATATCCGTCTCTTGCTTTCAAGTGCCATGACGAGATTTATACATTCTTTTTTCACCTTCGTATGAAGCTTATATAGAGAATGACGTTTCTACAGCAAATACACTGAGAAACGTCATTTTTGTATATATCAAATCTTTTTTTCGCGTAATAGATGTGCAGAGTCAGGACATTCCACTTTCTCCGTGGATTACCATGTTCGAATCAGGCAATAGCTCTCCGTCAGGGAGAATAGCAGATGGATCCGTCACATTATTTGCAGGAATAATCCCTTTATTGTCTGCAACAGCGTTCACCGGTTCAGTTTCGTCGTTGGGATTCTCTTCCTGATTGGACACTGAGACTTCAGTCATCATATTCGCATGTTCTTCCAATGACTCAGGCTCTTTTTTCTCAGACATCGACCACTCTTCCTGGATATAGTCCTTGTCAACAGAAAGTAATGGATCCACACTATCAGCAGCGTAACTAACATCGCATTTGGGATAGTCGTTGACATTCCAACGATACTCTCCCCAAAAATCTTCATCGGATTTCAGAAATCCTTTCTCCTGTGGCGCAAAAAGGTCAACATGAAAATAGCTGCCGTCCATGCGGACTATATTCCAGCAGTGGTCAACCCAGTCCTTCTGTCCATAGACAACCAGGCATTCCAGACCGATACGCCGTGAGAGTTCTGCAAATCCAAGGCTGATTCCTTCCGGTCCTGCAGCGCCTCCTACAAGTGCGTCATATACGGTTCCAAAGCCATTCGGATCACATCGGTTCCGAAGATACTCCGCTACAGCTTGAATGCGTTCTTTCTCTGATACCTCCGGCTCAACGTGCAACTCCACATGATCAATGGCTTCCTGGCGACGGATGAACTCTTCTTTACTCAACCCTGTATCCAACAGGATCTCGTATAAACGTTGTGTTCCGGAACCGGAAAATAATGTCACATCACAAATCGGCTCCTGAGGGGCCAAACCGGGAGAAGCCCGGTATACCTCGGAGAATTTTGCCATCATCGTCTCGGCTGTGAGGGTCGAACGGTTAATCAATATGGCAAGTCTTGATGTACCGGACCGGATCGCTTCTGCAATCCTGTCATCTAATTCGGTAGCATAAGGCATGGTGATGATTTCTTCCACTGGGAGAGCTCCGGAACTGTAAGAGATGTTGAGATTCGCTTCTGTATAGGAGACAATCTGTGATAGCTCATATGCGATGTTTTCCACGCAATACGCGCACAATGCATCTTCGGTCCGAACCTGCCAGCAGGCCGATGCAAGATCTTCAGAGGGATTGCCGCTGTAAGAAGAATCAAACAGGATAGTCTGTGTTTTCTTCCCGTCGGCGACGGTAGTGCGAATAGTGTCAAGAAGATCAGAAAGAGCAGTGATGTAAACAATCCCATCTCTGACAGGCTCTTTTCCGACCGGCAGAGTATAGTCTGATTCGACAACATAGGTGTCGTTAAAAAAACCGCATCCTGAAAAAAGCAAAACGGCGATGACCAAAAGGAATAAGAGCTTCTTCATAACATCGTGAGCTGTTCTTCGCCTTTATCTTCCGGTTTCAATACCACTGGTGCTTTGGGGATTGCTCTTGCGCGGTACCGTGATGCATCGGTAATACCGGATTCATCCAGAAGAGAAAGCCGTGCCAGCTGTTTCTTGCCTCGGATTGAAACAACAGAAACACCTTGTGTATTACGGGTGGGCTTTGGCGTAAGCATGGACGAGTTTACAATCAGGCAGCGGTCATCGTCTGTAAAAAGAACCAGATCGACTGCGTCCGTGATATGCTCGATTCCGATGAGCGGGCTCTTATCCGAATAAGCGTTAAGAAGCTTCTTTCGATAGGTTTTTGTCTGCCATGCCTCTGTCGGAACATGTGCCAGTTTTCCGTTTGCGAAAGCCAGAATGATGCTGCCTTTGTAGTCACCCGGATCTACCATATCCAGGATATTCTCCCCTTCATCCAGCTTTAGCAGAGCAGGAAGATAGCTTCCTAGAACAGAAGCTTTCGTCGATTCAATATCTGCAAGTCGCAATCTGTACACTTGTTGACGATCCGTGAAGAAGAGCAGTTCTCGGTCATTTGTCGTTTCGATGCAACGTCTCAGGCTGTCCCCTTCCTTATACTTCTGCTCACCGCTCATACGAAGGGACTGGGGTGTAATCTTTTTGAAGTAGCCTTCTCTGGAAAGGAATACGGTAACAGGATCTGCATCCGGAAGAAAAGGTTCTGTGATCTCGGGGAGCTCATCTGCATAGACGATGGTACTTCGGCGAGGGGTAGGAAACTGTTTGTTAATTTTGTTCAATTCATCGATCAGTACATTTTTCAGCTTGCGTCTGTTATTTAAAGTACTTTCCAGGGATGCGATATCTGATTCCAGAGAAGACGTCTCTGCCGTTCGCTTCAGGATGTATTCACGGTTGATATTTCTCAGTCGGATTTCTGCAACAAATTCCGCCTGTGGCTCATCGATACCGAAACCCATCATCAGATTGGGGATAACATCCGATTCCAATTCCGTATTGCGTATGATTTCGATGGCGCGATCAATATCAAGAAGAATACGCTGAAGTCCCTGCAGAAGATGCAGTTTTTCTTTTTTTCCAGCCAATTCATGGAAAATACGCCTGCGGACACACTCTGTTCGCCAGGCAATCCACTCCTCCAGTATTTCCTGTACCCCCATGACACGGGGATTTCCGGCAATGAGAATATTAAAATTGCAAGGAAAAGCATCCTGCAGCGGTGTACTTTTAAATAGCTTCTGCATGAGCCGGTCAGGGTCGGCACCTCGTTTCAGATCGATAGCGAGACGGAGGCCGGAGAGATCTGTCTCATCCCGCATATCATTGATTTCACGGACCTTTCCGGTCTTGATCAGATCGGCAACCTTATCCAGGATCGCTTCACAGGTAGCGGTATAAGGGATCTCTGTGATTTCAATCATGTTTTCCTTTTGGAGATACCTCCATTTCGCCCGGACGGGAATACTGCCGCGTCCAGTGCGATAAACCGTTTCCATCGCTGACCGGTTATATAGGATTTCGGCACCGGTCGGGAAATCAGGGGCTGGCATGATGCTTAGCAAATCGGCCTCTCCGTCACGCAGCAACGCAATGGCAGCATTACATACTTCATTTAGGTTAAAACCGCAGATCTGGCTGGCCATACCGACAGCAATTCCGGAATTGGCAGATACAAGAACGTTTGGAAACGCGGTGGGTAACAGTGTCGGCTCCAACATGGTTCCATCATAGTTGTCGACAAAATCCACTGCGTCTTTGTCGATATCTTCAAAAAGCGCACTGCAAATCTTGGAAAGCTTTGCCTCCGTATAGCGGGAAGCAGCATAAGACATATCACGGGAATACACCTTGCCGAAATTTCCTTTGGAATCCACAAAAGGCATGAGCAGAGACTGGTTGCCTGCCGAAAGACGAACCATGGTTTCATAAATTGCAGCGTCTCCATGAGGGTTGAGCTTCATGGTCTGTCCAACTATATTGGCGCTCTTTGTTCGGGGCCCGTTCAAGAGACCCATTTTGTACATTGTGAATAAGAGCTTGCGATGGGATGGTTTGAAGCCGTCAATCTCCGGGATAGCGCGTGAGACAATCACACTCATAGCATAGGGCATGTAATTCTGCTCCAAGGTATCGGTGATCGCCTGTTCTGTCGTTTCGCCCCTGAGTCCCAATACATTTGGATTCTGCGTCGCTTTTGGCTGGTTTTCTTGTGTTTTTTTCTTTTTCATATCCGCTTTCTTTCTGTTTCATTATGAGAGGTCGGCCTGATCGAGGAAATTTGCGCCAAATTCAGCAATATGGGCCTTGCGTCCTTCGAGATTGTCTCCAAGCAGCAGATCAAAAACTTCTGCCATCCGTTCTGCATCTTCCGGCATCACCTTGATCAGACGGCGTGTATCCGGATTCATTGTGGTCAGCCACATCATATCCGGATCATTTTCGCCGAGGCCTTTAGAGCGTGAGATAGACACCCTGGCATTTTTGAGGCCCGAGAGGATCTCTGTTTTTTCCTTTTCTGTATATGCAAACCAGGTCTTTCCCTTCGCATTGATTTCATAGAGCGGAGACTCAGCGATATAGACATATCCTTCCCGAATCAGAGTCGGCACCAATCGATACAGCATGGTAAGGATCAGAGTACGAATCTGATATCCGTCAACATCAGCATCGGTGCAGATGATAATCTTATTCCACCGCAGTAAAGAGAGATCAAACGAGGAGAGATCCTTTGTATGTTTGTCCTTTACTTCCACACCGCAGCCGAGAACTTTCATCAGGTCGGTAATAACATCGGATTTGAAAATTCGGACGTAGTCTGCTTTCAGACAATTGAGAATCTTGCCGCGTACCGGCATGATTCCCTGAAACTCAGCATCTCGGGAGAGCTTGCAGGCACCAAGAGCAGAGTCTCCTTCCACGATATAGATTTCACGCCTCTCCGGATCCCTGCTACGGCAGTCAACAAACTTCTGAACACGGTTTGCTATATCAATAGAACCGGAGAGCTTTTTTTTCATTCCCTGACGTGCTCGTTCTGCAGTCTCACGGCTTCGTTTGTTAATCAGAACCTGGTCCGCGATGCGATCGGCTTCAGGTTTGTTTTCAAGAAAATAGACCTCCAGCTGTTCTTTAAAGAACTCTGTCATGGCGGACTGAATAAAGCGATTGTTAATGGCCTTTTTGGTCTGGTTTTCATAAGAAGTCTGTGTCGAGAAACAGTTTGTTACCAAAACCAGACAATCCTGAACATCCTGGAAACGGATAGTAGATTCGTTTTTCTGATATTTTCCGGCATTTCGGATATATCCATCTATCGAGGAAAGAAACGCGCTCTTGACAGCTTTATCCGGGGCGCCTCCGTTCTCAAGCCAAGAGGAATTATGATAGTATTCCAAAATGTTGACACGATTGGAAAAACAAAATGCACAGGAAATCTTTACACGGTATTCGTCTTTGTCTTCACGATCACGGCCTCGGCGTTCAGTTTGAATATAATAAGGTGCTGTTAACGGGTTCTCCCCTGCCAATTCCGCTACATAGTCAGCAATCCCGTTTGGATAGAGATAGTCTCGGGTTTCAAATCCGCCATTCGGTTTCTCCATGCGCAAACGGAACGTAACACCGGCGTTTGCCACAGCCTGACGTCGAAGAACATCGTCAAAATACTCTGCGGGGATGTCAATATCTGTAAAAACGTCAAGATCCGGCAGCCAGTGAGTCACGGTTCCCGTCTTTTTTCTGTCGGTCTCCATCTTGTGCAGTTCTTTTCCCGGCTGCCCGATCGGATATCCTTTCTCAAAGCGCAGATCGTATCGGAAGCCGTCACGACGAACAGTAACTTCCATATATCTGGATGCATATTGTGTCGCGCAAGCACCAAGCCCGTTGAGCCCCAGAGCGAAACCGTAGTCTCCACCGTCGATATTGTTATTATACTTACCTCCGGCATAGAGCTCACAATATACCAGCTCCCAGTTCCAACGCTGTTCCCTGCTGTTCCAGTCCAGCGGGCATCCGCGGCCGAAATCCTCGACCTCTATGGATTTGTCCTGATAATACGTGAGGGTAATAAGATCACCAAAGCCTTCGCGTGCTTCATCGATAGAGTTGGAAAGAATCTCAAAAACTGCGTGTTCACATCCGTCCAGTCCGTCTGAGCCAAAAATAACGCCGGGGCGCAGCCTGACACGATCCGGGCCCTGTAGCTGAGAGATACTCTCGTTGCCGTATTCCTGGTTGATTGATTGATTTGTAACTTTTGCTTTTGGCATTATCCGTACTCCAGAATCAAATATAAGTTTTACTCGTTCAGATCAGAAAAGAAGCTGGTATAGCACCATCAGGATTACACCTGGAACACCTGCTATCGCTGCAATCACTATGCGGAGATTGGTAGGCTCCAGAGAAAATCCGAAAAAACGATTCCCGACATAGTTAACGATAAAGAGCAGAAGCAGACCTGCCGCAGCATGGATCAAGAATTTCAGCAGAGCCTTAATGGGTTTGGCGAGAATCCTGACCACGACAATTATCAGCAAAACCGCAAAGACGATCATACCGACATCGATGAGAATAGAATGGATATCCATTTTTAAACTAATTCCTCCTTTTACAGCGGCCAGCTAGGCAGCCATCCGAGAAGACGACTGGCAAGTTCATTGTTTACGGCAATGCCGTTCAACGCCGGGAAAAACCAGCCGAAAAGCAAAACCGCAAAAGCAGTAAAGCCGATGGTGAATTTACGTCCTTGACGGGAAGCGTTCTCCATCAGATAAAAACAGTAGCAGATGGCCGGAACCAGAAAAACAGCAGAAGCAAAATAGTGGTATTCAAAAGTAAGACGCCTGATAAATACCCATGGAATCAGTCCTGAAGCATAGGCCACAAGAAGAAATACGGCGGTTCGATCACGTCGTATCGTGACCATATAAAGCAGAACCAGAAGGCTGATCAGACCGCCCCAGCAGATTGCCGGATTAACAAATGCTCCGAAGCTGATACGCTTTCCGTCCGGAAGATATTCCAGATAATATAGAATCGGCCTGATGTTAAGTACCCACTGATACCATCTGGAGGCATAAGGATGCTCTGCTACAATATTGGCATGATAGTTAAACATGAAGCTCTGGTTATCCAAAACGAGCTTCGAATACGGAGCGCTGAACAGGGGTACATTCTCTGCAGCACCATAAGGATAATAGCTGAGATAATAAATCAATGCCGGAATGATAACAAAAAACAAGAAACTGAAAATACAATTCTTTAAGAAACGCGAAAAAAGCCTATCCTCCTTATGATATGCACCCAGAATCCATCGGCCAAGCCAGAGAACAGCGAGACCAGCTCCAGCATACAGGCAGGTCCATTTGCAGGCAGCTCCGAGCCCAAAAGCGATTCCACAGAACGCCAGATCGCGTCTCCTTCCGGTTTGCAGCCATCCCGCCAAAAAATAATACATCAGAAGAATAAAAAACACTGCATAGCTGTCTACCGTAGCGATTCTGGTCTGTACGTAATGCATGAAACCAGCAGCCAGCAGGACGGTTCCTAAAACCGGCGTACGTCCCGACCCATACAGTCTTTTAAGAAACAGATACATGATCGGCAGCATCAGAACCCCAATCAAGGTACCGGAAAAACGCCATCCAAAAGGTGTCATACCGAAAAGCAAGATACCAATCGACAGAATCTCTTTACCAAGAGGTGGATGAGAGATTTCATAAGGCCAGATACCATGTAAATGTTCCCATGCAGTACGGACATGGTATATCTCGTCAAAATAGGAAGAGTTCAGAAATGTGGACTTGTCCGGGACACAGATCTGTTCATCTGTCAGCTCCGGTGAGGAACATAAGATCGGAAGAGGATTGCCCGCGGAGTCCTGAAGCATCAGTTCTCCAAGCCATGGCTTTCCGCTAGAGCAGACGATGCGGAGGTAGCGTGTGTTTTCCGAAACTGTGAGAGGGATATATTGCCATTTAAGGACTGCAACATGATCCTGAATAAAACTGGTATTAGGGATCCAACCCTCCGCATCTACAGACGATTCAATCAAATATTCCCCCTGCCCTACACCCGGAAACAGAACCAGCTGGTTCAGTTCCGCGCTTTCAAGAAGGGTCAGTCTGACACTATGCCCCTCCATCGGTACAAATGTCTGAGGGGAATCCGTATTGCCGAGATGCCAAAAAGCGACAATCGCATATAAAAAAGTAATCAGTATGACAGCGAGCCGGTTCTTATGATCCGGCTCGGTCAGACAGACAGAATGTGGAAGCAGACATGTCTTCAGATTGGGAAGACCCGAAAAAAACAAAAGCAGAATTGCAAAACAGATGATTGCAAAGGCAAAGGAAAATGTCAGCATAAAGCTTCAAGCAATTCCTTAACGGAAGGAAGCGTGTAGTCCGGCTGACGCTCTGCCGCAGCAGCCATCTCCGGCGTCGTCTCTCCGGATAAAACAAGAACGGAAACGGAACCGGCATTCTGTGCAACAGCGATATCGGTATAAAGGCGGTCCCCTACAGCACATATTTTTTCATTGGGAATTCCGGTCTGTTTTGAGATTACATCGATCATATTCCGATTTGGTTTTCCGATATAAGTCGGTTTTACTCCGCTGGAGGCGGTTAACAAGGCGCAGATGCTGCCACAGTCCGGAAGCACTTCATCATCCGGCATCGGACACACCCAATCGGGATTGGCCGCAATGAAGGCTGCACCGCGCCGCAAAAAATGACAGGCAAGGTCGAGCTTTTCATAGACGAGTTCAAGATCAAAACCCTGAACCACCACATCGACTGTCTTTACATCCGTATGCCCCAATTCGTCATTGACCAGGTGAATCCCATAACTTTGCAGTTCCCGGTAAAACGCCTTGGTTCCAGCAAGGTATACCGTTGCGCCAGGATAGTTCTGGTTCAGATACAGCCCAGTAGCCATTCCGGAAGTGAAGACATTTTCCGCTTCACATGGAAAGCCAAGTCTGCGTAACCTGGTGATATAGTCTGAACCGGCCCGTGAGGAATTATTCGTCAGATAAATATACTGTTTGCCAAGACTTGGGAGCGCTTCCATAAGCTCATGTGCCCCAGGATAGACATTATCACCGAGGTAAAGGGTGCCATCCATATCGAAAAGAAAGAGCTCACAGGATTTTAACTTTGTTAAATCCATTGGATTATTCCTCCTCAGACCACAACAGAGCACATTTGACAGCTTTGTGCCAGCCATTCAAAAGCTTTATACGCTTTTCTTCTTCCAACGTTGAAGTAAAGACCCGATCGACAGACCAGTTATTCTTTACATCGTCCAGACTTTGCCAATAACCGACGGCAAGTCCGGCAAGATATGCCGCACCAAGTGCGGTAGTCTCGATACAGCGCGGTCGGACAACGTCACTTCCAATCAGATCAGACTGAAACTGCATCAGAAAGTTGTTTGCACAGGCACCGCCGTCAACTTTCAGCTCTCCAATGTGTGTCCCAGCATCACGTTCCATCGCACGAACAACATCATATGTCTGATATGCCAGTGACTCCAGTGTTGCGCGGATCAAATGTGCACGGTTAAAGCCGCGTGTCAGACCGACAATGGCGCCTCTTGCACGTTGATTCCAGTAAGGCGCACCAAGTCCGGTAAAAGCAGGAACAACATACCCTCCTGCAGAATCAGGGACTCTTTCCGCATATTGAGAACTTTCCGCAGCTGTCGAAATAACGCTGAGTTCATCGCGGAGCCATTGGATAGCCGCACCTGCAATAAAGACAGATCCTTCCAGGGCATACTCCACATGGTCTTCAAATCCGACAGCAATACTGGTGACAAGACCGTTTTTACTTTCAACAATCTCCCGTCCGGTATTCATCAGCAGAAAGCAACCTGTGCCGTACGTATTTTTCATACTGCCAGGCTCAAAGCAACACTGGCCGAAAAGGGCGCACTGCTGATCACCCGCAGCGCCGGAAATGGGGATTTCTCCTCCATAGAGCTCAAAATCGGTCTTGCCGTAAACAGCGCTGGAAGGACGTACCTCAGGAAGAATGCAAGCCGGAATATTCAACAGCTTTAGCAGCTCCTCATCCCACTTCAGTTCATGGATATTGTACAGCATGGTACGGCTAGCATTCGTATAATCTGTTACATGAACCCGACCACCTGTTAGCTTCCAAATCAGCCACGTGTCGATTGTACCGAACAGCAGCTTTCCGGCTTCGGCACGGCGGCGGGCTCCAGGAACATGATCAAGAAGCCATTTGATCTTAGAGCCAGAGAAATAAGCATCAGGGACAAGACCTGTCTTCTTGCGGATCGTTTCTCCATAGCCGGACGCTACCAATTGGTCAATGGTTTCCGTTGTTCTGCGACACTGCCATACGATCGCGTTGGCAATGGGCTCTCCAGTCTCCTTATCCCATATAACCGTCGTCTCTCGCTGGTTGGTAATGCCAATGGCAGCAACGTCTTGAGCCGTCACATCCAATTTGTCCAGAGCCGAACGCGAAACCTCTAGTGTTACATCCCAGATTTCATTTGCATCATGTTCGACCCAGCCGGGATGAGGATAGATTTGTTTAAACTCCTTCTGAACTGAACTGCAGATGTTGCCATTGTGATCAAACAGAATACACCGGGAACTGGTTGTTCCCTGATCAAGAGCCATAATATACTTCATAAGGAGAACACCTTTCTGAAAAATAATACATGATAAACGATGGAAATACAGAATGACAAACTCGTTTAAAACACTTTATATTGTATTGATATTTTGAAAAAAGTCAAGGTTTTGCGGTCAGTTTTAAAAACCTGAACAAAGCTCAGCGCTTGGTTTTTACTTTGGTACCGGTAATCAGACTGTGCTTACATTTCGGACATACTTTCAGAACCAAGACTCCGCTGATAATTCGTTTGCCACAGTGGGGGCAAACACACAAAAAACGGGCAACCACTATGACCGCGATCACACAGCCAAAAGCGGCCAACACCAGGCACATTTGCTCTCGAGAATTCTCCTGTGTAAACATCAGGGCGGTAATCCCGAATATGATAGCCAGAACTACCAGGATCATGACTATTTTCCGTCCGCGTTCAAAATCTGAGACATGAGGTTTCATTGTTACAACGTCTCCTTTCTGAAGAAATGAATCAAACAAATTTCTTAAGCATCAGCCTTTCCTGATCAGCCGTTTTCTCAGGCGCCTTTCATAAAACAGAAGCATGTAGTCCAAGGCCCGATCAAAAATCATCATGACTGCGATCAGCATGAGATAGATCACTGCATTAAGCAACAGTTCATCTCGCATATCTTCTAATCCCAGCACGAAAGTCAGAATCAGAAAAAGCGACAGAATCCCGAGGGTGAAAACGGCGAGCTTTGCGACCGTTCTGGTCGTTTTTAGAGTGAAGCGATTCAGGATGTTTTTTAGGATTGGGTAATAACCAAGAAAAAGATAGAAAAAAGCAGCTTCTCGATCGGAGCAAATTAGAAGACTGAGCATAGATGTTACGCCCCAGGTCATCCACGCCTGTTTCCTTCCAAACTCATAGATAACCGGAATCAGCATAAAACTGGCAATGAGGGGAGATGTATAAGTCAATATCGGCATCAGTCCGCTGGATAACATGACGACCGTACCAAGAGCTGTCATCAGGGAACAGAGAGACAAAACAAAAGCGGGAGAATACTGCTTTCTCTTCATCGTTTTCACATCATTTATATACGTTGCTCATTCATATTTCATATTGCAAACAAAGCAAAACATCAGTTTATTTAGAGTATAACACAAAACATTGATTTTCGGTAGCCCTGAAACTTATGACATAGAAAAAAGGATGCCGTTATTTTTTACAAATATGAAACATATTTTATGTTACTTTTGAAACATTTTCCATCTATATTAAATGATGCAAGTAACAGTTTTTCATCTTTTTCATTTTGTCCTCAACCATATAGAAAACGAAGCGGGAAACCCGCTTCGTTTTCTTTTGTTTTTTTATAATGTATACCTGCTCCTTTTTCTTGCCATCGTGTTTTTATCATGCTATAATACCAGCGTTTTATGGATCAAACAGCTTAAGGGGTTATCATGAGACTATCATTTCGAGCATTTATCGCACTGTTATTATGTAAACTTTTGCGTTTGCTTTCCCGCATTCTTCACAGAGGCGGGACTGCTATGCCCGGCCGAGTTGCAATGAAGATCTGCCCTGATCTTCTTTCCTTCCTTTCAAAGGACATCAAGACGATTGCGGTAACAGGTACAAATGGGAAGACTACCTGCTCTCGTATGATCGAAGAAACTTTTTCAGAAGCAGGCCTTTCTTACTTTGCCAATCGGTCAGGGGCAAACCTGATGAGTGGTATCCTGACTGAGTTCGCCATGAATTGCTCTCTTGATGGAAGAATGAAAAAAAAGTATGCTGTAATCGAATGCGATGAGGCGGCCGCCCGCACTGTTTTTGGGCAATTGCGCCCACAAGTAGTAGTCGTAACCAACCTTTTTCGTGATCAGCTGGACCGATATGGAGAGATCACACATACTCTTTCCAATATCCGTGAGGGAATTAGGGCTGTTCCCAGCGCCATCCTTTGTCTCAACGCTGACTGTTCTCTCACTGCTTCCCTCGCCGAAGATCAGCTTCCGAATCCGATCCGTTGGTATGGAATCAACGGCTCTGCCGGACTGAAGGCTATACCCACACAGCTTTCTGACGCCAGCCACTGTATCCGCTGTAAAGCAGAGTATGAATACGATTATCACACCTATGCACACCTTGGTGGCTTTCGTTGTCCCAAATGCGATTATCATAGAACAGAACCGGATTTTGCAGTAACTAAAATTCTTTCCATGGATAATCTGCACAGTGAAGTAATCCTGCGCACACCTGATGATGAGAGACCTTTAACGGTCAACCTTCCTGCCAGTTATAACCTATATAACGCCGCAGCTGCTGTTTGTGCGTCTGAATCCATAGGGATTGAACCGGATATCTGTTTTGCTTCCATCGGCCGTTTCTCTTGCGGCTTTGGACGTATGGAGAGTTTCCCTCTTGCTGGTGGAACCAGAATGATCCTTGTGAAGAATCCAGCAGGATGTACACAGGCGCTGGAATATCTTTCCGGAATTGAGGAAGAATACGTCCTTGTCGTTTGCCTGAATGACCGGGGAGCGGACGGAACGGATGTCTCCTGGATCTGGGATGCAAACTTCGAACTGCTCGAACCTCTTTCAGATCGAATCCAAAAGATATTTGTTTCCGGAGATCGTGCGGATGACATGAGAATTCGGCTGAAATATTCCGGCATTCCAGATGAGAAAATCAATGTCGAATACGATCCGGATAAGCTCGCTGAGATCTTATCTCATGAGACACTTCCTGTTTATATCATGCCTACTTATACTGCAATGCTTGAGCTGCGTGGAGTTATCATCCACCGTTGCGGCGGATCGGAATTCTGGGAGTAAATCCAGAGATTGGATGTGATCGGATAATGGAATTGAGAATATGTCATCTCTATCCGGATGTGTTGAATCTTTATGGAGACGGCGGCAACATCATCTGCATGCAGAAACGTCTGCATTGGCGCGGGATAGACTCGGAAGTAACCCGAGTCCTGATTGGAGATTCTCTCCATCTGTCGGATTTTGACCTTCTTTTTATTGGCGGAGGACAGGATTTTGAGCAGGAAGTTCTTCTCCCGGATTTAAAACGAGGCAAAGACAAAGAGATTAAAGCCGCAATAGAGGACGGACTTACCATGCTCACGATCTGTGGCGGTTATCAGATGCTCGGACAATACTATGAGACATACAATGGTGTTCGTTGTGATTTTATTGGGGCTCTTGATCTCTATACGATAGGTTCCAGGAAGCGTATGATCGGCAACACGGTATACCGTTGTACTGATGAATGCGGTGGGAACACCCTGGTGGGGTTTGAGAACCACAGCGGTAAGACCTTGCTGGGTTCTTCTGTTCATCCACTGGCATATGTTGAAGTAGGATACGGAAACAACGGCGAAGACAAAACAGAAGGCGTCCATTATCATAACGTTTTCGGGAGCTACAGCCACGGTCCCCTGCTTCCCAAGAATCCGACTTTCTGTGATTTCCTTTTGAAAACCGCATTGGAACACCGATACGGCACGGTTTCACTTGAGCCTTTGGATGATCGTGCTGAATTGACGGCACATGACAGAATGATTCGTCGGTTGACAGGACAACGATGAACACGATGGATAACCGCCGCATTGATCTCCACGTCCATACAACAGCCTCAGATGGCAGCTCTACTTCTTCTGAAGTCGTATCACTTGCCTCCCAAAAAGGATTGTCTGCAATTGCAATAACAGATCATGACACTATGGGGGGCGTTCCTGAAGCAATGAAAACTGCCTCGACATATGGCATTGAAGTCATTCCCGGACTGGAGATCAGCACGAAACACCACAGTGCGGTTCATATTCTTGGTTATTATGTTAACTGTGAATCGAAAGATCTTCAAAATGAGCTTCAATGGATTGTGTGGGAAAGAGACCAGCGCAATGAAAAAATCTGTGCTCTGATGCGGGAAAGCGGCCTTCCTGTTGAGTATGTAAAAATGAAAGAGCGTTTTGGTGATGTCGTGGGACGACCACATTTTGCCCGATTATTGGTTCAGCTTGGGCTAGCCGAGGACGTACAGGATGCTTTTCAACGCTTTCTCGAAAAGGGAAAGAAATATTTCCAGCCTAGAATATTTCTGAGTTTGAAACGTTCTATTGAGATCATCTCTGATTCCGGAGGCATACCGGTATTGGCGCATCCGTTTCAGTATCATCTGGAAGATGCAGATATGTGTGAGTTGATAGAGTATTGTATCAAACATGGTCTCCGCGGA
>JAEEGL013173791.1_pt1 | contig 17415 bp, 21 predicted proteins | sample 9134231 | NCBI WGS metagenome assembly JAEEGL01 (sample SAMN16246548, study PRJNA631951) | gut metagenome | biome: gut microbiome; feature: rumen; material: fiber-attached | host: Bos | place: Iran: Karaj | collected 2018-10
GCCCACGCCGGAGCCCACGCCGGAGCCCACGCCGGAACCGACGCCCGAGCCGCCACTGACCGCGAGCGTTTCCACATCCGCGTCGAGCGGGCGCACGCAGATCGCGGCCGTCCTGGCAGACGCCTCCTCCTTCCTGAATTCCAAGCACATCGGGGAAGCGGGCGTCACCATCCGCTATCCCTCCTGCGCGATCGACGGAAACACGAAGAGCTCCTGGCAGGAGGCTGCTGACGGCGCAGGCGCCGGCGAGTGGCTGAGGATAGATCTGGAAAGAGAGGGCCCGGTCCGGTATCTCTCGCTCTGGCTGGGCAACTGGGAGAGCGCCGGGATGTACGGCCAGAACGGCCGGCCGAGCAAGCTGGAGCTGGAGTTCTCAGACGGAAGCTCGGTCGTCTGCAGCTTCCCGGATGAAATGAAGGAATACGAGGTCCGGCTGTCAAAGTCCGTCATGACCTCATACGTCAAGCTCACTATCCTGGAAGCCCGCGCGGGGACGAAGTGGGCGGACACCTGCATCTCCGAGATCAAGGTCTACTCCGCCGATACGGAGGCAAACACCGCCGCCCCGACGCCGACGCCCGAGCCCACGCCGATGCCGACGCCGACGCCCGTGCCCACGCCTACGCCGGGAAAGCCTCCGGTCGTCACGAAGCAGCCTGCGAACGTAACGGTCTATGCCGGCGGCTCGGCGAGCTTTACGGCAAGGGCGATCAACGCCACGGAGATAACCTGGTATATAGCCGGCCCCGAGGGCAAAACGGGCTACCCCGCAAGCGAGATCGGATATTATATCAAGGGCGTCTACTGCACGGGATGCAACGAGGAGACCCTTACGGTATACAATCTCAGTCTTGAAGCGGACGGGTGGAAAGCCGTCTGCCGCTTTACGAACGCGGACGGCAAGAGCTATACGACGGCGGCGATCATTCGCGTCAAATAAGCCGCCTTCTTCGGCCGAACGACGCTTTGCGTCAAAAGCCCCGTGCCCGAAACACACGGGGCTTTTGCTCTTGCTTTGACGGATGGCCGCATTTGCGCTGGAATTGCAGGGGCCGCTCTGATATAATGCTGACATAAGAAGGGAAGGGAGAGTGCGAAATGGAAGAGCTTCTGCGTTTTTTCGGCAATACGACCGTGCTGCTTGCGCTGCTTGCGGCCGCGCTCGGCGCTTTCTTTCTGCTTTCTCTGCTGCGGCCGTGGCGTTTGAGCAACAGCCTTCTGCTTCTGCTTTGCCTTCTGCTGCTCATTCTGACGGCGGCGTCTCTTTTCACGGACGGCGTCTGGATGATCCTGCGGACGAGCGCGATCGTTTTGATCGCCGCGCTTTTTCTCGTCCCGATCCTTCTCGTCTGGAACGGCGTCGTCATCCTCAGACGCGAGGCGCTCAGCCTGTCCAGCTGCCTGCCGCTGCTGATGGGACTTGTGATCGCGGCGGGGGAGATCGCCTCTGTGCTTTATCTCGTCCGGGACTCGTTCGCCTTCCTGTCCGTACTCCATCGGCCGGTCCTGTTCTGGATCGGCGCGTCCGTGTTTTACGCCGCGGCGCTGCTGATGGCCTTCGTGCTGTACATGCTGCTGCTTCCGGTCATCCCGCGGAAAAGGGCCTTCGACACGGTGATCATCCACGGCTGCGCGCTGATCCGCGGCGATCAGATCTCGCGCATCCTGGCCCGCCGGCTGGACCTTGCGCTGAAGCTCTTTCGGAAAAGCGGCGATAAGGCGCTCCTCGTCGTCAGCGGCGGGCGCGGGAGCGACGAAACTGTCTCGGAGGCGGCGGCCATGCGCGGCTATCTGCTGGAGCGAGGCGTTCCGAAGGAAAAGATCCTCCTGGAGGATCAGAGCCACTCCACGCGGGAAAATCTGCGCTTTACGGATCAGCTGCTGCTCGAGCGCGGCGGAGGCGGACGGATCGCCCTCGTCACGAGCGGCTATCACGTTTTTCGCTGCGTATGGATCGCGCACGAGCTTTCCTTCCGCTGCACGGGCTTCGGAGCGCCGGTCGCCGCCTACTACTGGCCCAGCGCCGTCATCCGCGAGTTCATCGCCGTTTACAGCCGAAAACGCTGTTTTCTTACCGCGCTTGCGGCCTATCTCCTGCTCGTCGTCGCGCCGATCCTCTGGCAGGTGTTTTTCAAAGCCTGAGTCGGCCCGCAGCCCGGAGGGGATCGCGCCGCGGAGCGTATCGAAAAAAAGAAAAGGCCCACGGTCCTGTTCGGACCGTGGGCCTTTTCTTTTTCAGTTCATCCGGGGAAGGTCGGGATGATTGAATCGTCGAGCTCCATCTCGCGCAGACGCCTGCGGATGTCCCTGGGCTTGCGCTCGTACATGGCGGTGCGCAGCTCGTCGTCGGGGATAAAGCGCGAGTAGGCGGAGCAGAACAGATCGAAGGTGCCCTGCTCGGTGACCTTGAGGCGCGGCGTATACATGACCAGCGCGGAGATCACGCCGACGAAAAAGCTGATGATGAGATACAGCCTGCAGAAGCGCACGACGATGAAGAAGACGATCAAAAGCGAGACGACGCAGACGATGACGGAGATGTTCGTATACTTGTCCGCGCCGGGCGCGATCAGATCCTTATCCTGCGCGCGCATTTTTTTGATCATCGGGTAAGCGGTCAGAAAGTTGAAAACAAGCTGTCTGCCGAAGAGGTAGGAAAAGAGCCAGCCGCCGAAGAAGATCGCGGCCGCCCACATGATTTTCATGGGCATAAGGAAAGTCCTCCGTTTGTTTTGTCTCTTTGCATCATAACACAAGCCCCGGCAACTTGCAAGAAGCAGAATAAAAGCGGGGGACTCTCATATATTGTCCACGGGAAGTGAAAGCGATGGAAGCGTTTGCCTCGGCGATCGACCTGATGCCGCGAAAATATGAAGCCGTGCTGCGCGCGCACGCCGCCTTTTCTCCGGAGGAGCTGCGCCTGCGCGTCGGACGGGCCCCCTCCCTCCTTTACGGAGGCGCAGAGCATTTTCTCTCCGCCTCGGCGGTCGGGGAAGAGGATCTCGTCCGGGTGCTGGAGCGAGCGACGGGCGCGTCGCTCTACAGCGCGGCCGAGGCGATCCGGCAGGGCTATTTTTGCGTCGGCGCGCTGCGGATCGGCGTCTGCGGCCGCGTCGCCGCGGGGAGCGGCGGCAGCGGCTTTTCCTCATACAGCTCGCTTTGTATCCGGCTTGCGCGCGAGCACCGCGGGATCTGTACTCCGATCGCGGACAGGCTGTGCGCCGGCGCCTTTGAAAACACGCTGATCATCGCGCCTCCCGGCGCGGGAAAGACGACGGCCCTGCGGGATCTGATCCGTTCGCTTGCGGACCGGGGGCGGCGCGTCGGGGTGATCGATGAGCGAGGCGAGCTCTCCGGCGGCGTTTTTGATCTCGGCCGCTGCAGCGACGTGATTGCGGGGCTCGACAAGCTCTCCGGCGCGCTGCTGCTCCTGCGCTCGATGGACCCGCAAATCATCGCCGCCGACGAGATCAGCTCGCCGGAGGATCTTCTCGCGGCCGAGGAGGTCTTCGGCTGCGGCGTCGGGCTGCTTGCAACGGCGCACGCCGCCGACGGAGGAGATCTTATGAGACGCCTCGGCTATCGCCGCCTCATCGAAAAGGGCGTTTTCACCCGCCTGCTCGTGATCCGGCAGCATTATGGAAAGAGAAGCTACGCGCTCGAGGCGATCGCATGAGAAAGCTCATCGGCGCGGCCGCGATCCTGCTGGCGAGCTTTTTGGGCGCGCTGCTGCGGCTTCAGAAGAAAAAAGAGAGGATCGCTCTTCTGCGCGCGCTGGAGACGAGCCTTTCGGCGCTGCGCGGCGAGCTGGCCGAGCGTCGGCGGAGCCTGGGAGATATCTTTCGTTCCCTCTCGCAGAGAAGCGCCCATGAAAAGGTCGGCGCGTTTTTCGAGAGGCTTTGCGCGGATCTGGATACGCTGGGCGAACGCGGCTTTTCGGAGATCTGGCGCACGGCGGCGAAGGGCTGCTTTGCGCCGCTCGGAGACGCGGTCGTCGACGCGCTCCTTCCGCTCGGCGGCTGTCTGGGCGGGAGCGAGCTGGAAAGACAGTACGCGGCGCTGGACACGGCCGCGCGGAGGATCGCCGGAGAGGCGCAGTCGCGGAGGGAAAAGCTTGCGGAAGAGAGGAAGCTCAGCTTCGGCCTGTCGCTCTCCGCGGGCGCGTTTCTGGTGATCATGCTGATGTAGGGGACAAAATGGACGTAGATCTGATTTTCAAGGTCGCCGCCGTCGGGCTGCTGGCGGCGGTGATCAATATTCTTCTGCAGCGCTCCGGCCGCGACGAGCAGGCGCTGATGACGACGATCGCCTCGCTGGTCGTGGTGCTGATGCTGCTCGTGCAGAAGATCAGCGAGCTCTTTTCGCTGATCAAGTCCCTGTTCCATCTGTGATGTATGGACGTTCTGATCAAGATCTGCGGGCTGCTGCTCCTCTCCGGCTGCGCCGCGCTGCTGATCCGAAAAAGCAATCCGGAGATATCCCTTGCGCTCTCGGCCGCCTCGCTCGTCGTGGTATTCGGCGCCGCGCTCGCGCTGCTGCGCCCCTTGAGAGACGCCTGGGAGAAGGCGTGGGAGCTTTACGGCGTGGGCGAGGTCTATCTTCTGCCTGTCGTCAAGTGCTGCGCCGCGTCGATCGTCGCGAAGCTGACCGCGGATCTCTGCCGCGAGGCCTCCCAGAACGCCGCGGCGTCTGCCGCGGAATTCCTCGGCGTTCTCTGCGCGCTCGGCGCGGCGATGCCGCTGATCGGCAGCATGCTCAGCGCCGTCGGAGAGATGCTGTGAAAAGGCTTGCGCTGTGTCTTGCGTTCGTCCTGCTGCTGACGGCGCCCGTCTTTGCCGAGGAGGGCGGCCTTGACGTTTCATCTGTCGAGGATGCGCTGCCGGAGGACGCGAAGGAAGTAAGCGGCGAGCTTGTCACGGACGGCAGCTACGACATGCGCGGCGCTCTCGAAAGGCTGTTCGAAAAAACGAAGTCGGCGCTGATCGCGCAGACGAAGGAGCAGCTGCGCGAGCTGACGCGGATCGTGGCGATCGCCGTCGTCTGCGCGGTCGCCGAAACGGTCTGCAGCGAGGGACGCGTGACGGAGCTCATCTCGCTGTGCGCCTGTGCGGCGGTGGTGATTACGACGGTGGGCTCGCTCGACTCGCTCGGCGGCGATCTCACGGAAGCGATCCGGCAGCTGTGCGACTATGCCCGCGCAGCGCTGCCGGCCGTGTTCACCGCCTCGGCCGTGAGCGGGGCCGTCGTCTCGGCCGGGGCCAAGTACGCGGCGGTCAACCTGTGTCTGAACATCATGATGGAGGTGCTCCAGCGCGTCACGCTGCCGCTCATTTACGCTTATCTCGCGCTGTGCGTCAGCCGCTGCGCGTGCCCGAACCCGATCCTGAGCGCGGCGGCCTCCGTGCTCAAATGGACCTGCGTCACGGTGATGACCGTGCTGACGATGGGCGTGGGCGCCTATATCTCGCTGACGGGCGCGCTGACGGGGGGCGCGGACGCCATCGCCGTAAAGGGAGCCAGGACCGTCATCTCAACGACGCTGCCGGTCGTCGGCGGCATCCTGTCGGACGCGGCCTCGGTCGTACTGGCCAGCGCCTCCGTCATCAAAAGCTCCGCGGGCAGCTTTGCGCTCGTCGGCGTGTGCGCGCTGTGTCTGGGGCCCTTCGCCGCGATCGGCGTGAGGATGCTGCTGTTCCGTCTCTGCGCTGCCGTCGCCTCCGCCGTGGAGGGAAGGCGTCTTGCCGCGCTGCTCGGCGATCTCTCAACGGCGCTCGGAATGATGCTGGGGGTGCTGGGCACGATGACGATCATGCTTTTCATATCCTTCATGGCGGCGATCAGGACGGTGAGCGCATGAGCGCGCCGACGCTGCGCGGGATCTGCGCCGCTTCCGTTTTCTTCGGCCTGGCGCTCTCGCTGCTGCCGGAGGGGAGAGAGCGGCGCGTCGCCTCGCTGTGCGTATCGGCCGCGCTCGTGCTGATGCTGCTGGGCCTGTTCCGCGGCTTCCATTGGGAGTCCTACGCCGTCTCGCTCGCAGAGATGAGGAGCGCCGCCGACGCGATCTCTGCTGACGCCGAGTCGGAGCGCAGGGAGCTGAGCAGACCTGTCATAGAGCGTGAGTGCGAGGAATATATTATGGACAAAGCCGCCGATCTTTCCCTTGCCGTCCGCAGCGTGAAGGTCAGCGCGAGATGGAGCCGCGAGGGCGTCTGGGTGCCGGAGCGCATATCGGTCGTGCTCGCGGCGGACGGAGGCGGACGGGCAAGACTCGCTTCCCTGATCGAGGCGCAGCTGGGGATAGCGGAGGAGTTTCAGGAGTGGAGCATTGAAGGACGTCATTGAAAAGCTCAAGGCATATCGCTTCCCGCTGCTCATCCTCCTTGTCGGCGTCGCGCTGATGCTCATGCCCTCCGCGGCCGCGCGCGCCCCGGCGCGGGAAAACAGTCTCGGCGAGGCTCTCAGTCTGACGCAGGGGGTGGGGGAGGCCTATGTGCTGGTATCCGACAGCGGCGTCGTCGTGGTGTGCGACGGCGCGCGCGACGCGGCGACGCGTCTGGAGATCATCATGGCCGTCAGGACCTACACGGGCTTCGGCGCGGATCAGATAACGGTATTGAAAAGAAATCGTTGAGTAGGAGGAGAGGAATCATGAAAAACAGGAAAAGGAACATCGCTCTGTTCTCTGTGCTGATGTGCGTGGCCGCGGCCGTACTGCTGAACTGGTCGTACAACAACCGCTGGGGAAAGCCGGACAGAGTGATGGTCGCGGCGGAGGACGAACAGATCGCGGAGGCGAACGCCACCAGGGACAGCGCCGTCAACTCCGGCTATTTCGCCCAGGCGCGGCTTACGCGTCAGATGTCGCGCGACGAGGCGCTGCAGCTGCTCCAATCCGCAGCGTCGGCAGACGCGGCCTCGCAGGAGACGATCGACAGCGCGATGAACGCCATCGCCGCGATGGCTACCTGCTCGATGCAGGAGACGCAAATCGAAAACCTTCTTCTGGCAAAGGAATTCGCCGACTGCGTCGTGTACATCGGCAACGGCGCCGTGACCGTTGCCGTGCCCGCTCCGATCGAGGGACTGAGCGAGGAGGACGTGGCGCGCATCACGGATATCATCTGCACCGAGACGGAATACGACGCGACGCAGCTGAACATCATCGAGGTCAAGGCGTAAAAGGCGCGGCAGCCCGGGGGAGACCCCGGGCTTTTTGCATATCAAAACGCTTTTTTTCATTTTCCTATTCATTTTTTGCGGATAAGGCTTTCTTTTTTCCGGGCGTCGTGGTAAAATACAATGACAAACTTTAGGAGGTTTTCCCATGGCCGACAACTATATCACCTGCCAGGAAGAAAAGGGCAGCATCCATATTTCCGAGGACGTGATCGTCAGCCTCGTCAAGACCACGGTCTCCGAGATCGAAGGGGTCTCCGGCCTGTCCAACGCCGCCGGAGCGGAGCTGGCCGAGCTGATCGGGATCAAAACGGTCTCCAAGGGTGTCAAGGTCTCCTTCGAGGACGACACGATCATCATCGACGTGATCATCAACGTCAGCTACGGCAGCAGCATCGTCGCCGTGGCCAGAGAGGTGCAGGAAAAGCTCCTCTCCACCGTTCAGTCTGTGACCGGCTTTGAAAAGGCCAGAGTCAACGTGCACGTCGCCGGGATATCCTTTGACAAATAACGGAGGACATCTGTCATGACCAGAAAAACAGCGCGCGAGATCGCCGTCGAGCTTTGCTTTGCGGCGGCCGCCAACGAGATCGGCACGGATGAGCTGCTGGAGGCTTTCTTCGAGCCGGAGCATTATGCCACGCTCAAATCGGAAAACGAGCTTTTTGCCGAGCTTCCCGATGAAAGGCAGATGGCCTATATCCGCACGCTCACGCTCATGAGCCGCGAAAAGGCCGCCGAGCTCGACGAGCTGATCGGCCGCTATGCGCGCGGCTGGAAGAGCGAGCGTATCTCCCGCACGGCGCGCGCCATCCTGCGCATCGCGCTCATCGAGATCCTGTACATGGACGAGATCCCGGCGGCGGTCGCCATCAACGAGGCCGTCGAGCTCGACAAGAATTACGACGAGCCCGAAACGGTCGCCTTTGTCAACGGCGTGCTCGGAGGCTTCATGCGCGGCGAGATGCCCGAAGCGCGCGCGCAGGAAACGGAATGATGGACGACGCGAAGGTCTTTTCCGTCAGCGAGCTCAACGGTCTGATCAAGGAGCTGTTTGACCGCAGCACTTTTTTTCAGAACATTTCCGTCCGCGGCGAGCTGTCAAACTATAAGATCTATCCCTCGGGGCATCACTATTTCACGCTCAAGGACAGCGAGAGCAGCCTGCGCTGCGTGATGTTCAAGGGCAGCGCGGCGCATCTGCGCTTCCGGCCGGAGAGCGGCATGAGCGTCACGGCCTTCGGGCGGATCGCCGTGTTCCCGCGGGACGGGGCCTATCAGCTCTACTGCACCGGCCTGATGCCGGAGGGGACGGGCGATCTTCAGGTCGCCTTTGAGCAGCTGAAGAAAAAGCTCTCGGACGAGGGGCTTTTCGACGAGGCGCACAAAAAGCCGCTGCCCCTTTTCCCGCAGCGCATCGCGATCATCACCTCCTCGGCCGGAGCGGCCGTCCACGACATGATCCGCATCCTGTCGCACCGCTGGCCGATGAGCAAGCTGCTGCTTCTGCCGGTCCGCGTCCAGGGCGCCGAGGCGCCCGCCGAGATCGTCGGCGCGCTGCGTTACGCCAACCGCCATGCGCTGGCGGATCTGATCATCACCGGCCGCGGCGGCGGCTCGATCGAGGACCTGTGGGCCTTCAACGACGAGCGCGTGGCCCGCGCGATCTATGACTCCGAGATCCCCGTGATCTCCGCCGTCGGGCACGAGCCGGACGTGACGATCTCCGACTATGTCGCCGACAGACGGGCCTCCACGCCCTCCAACGCCGCGGAGATCGCCGTTCCCGACGCCTCCGAGCAGCGGCAGACGCTCGCCTCGTATTCGATCCGCTCGGCGCAGGCGATGGACAAGCGTCTGAAGCAGCTGCGCGGAGATCTCGAAAACCTGCGCGCCCGCCGCGTCCTGCGCGACGCCGGGGCCTACCTCGACGACCGGCGCGTCGAGCTTGACCGCCTGCGCGACAAGCTCGGCGCCGCGATGGAGAGCGAGCTCGGACGAAAGAAGCGCGAGCAGGTGCGTCTGGCCGCGGGGCTCGACGCGATGAGCCCGCTGCGCGTGCTGACGCGCGGCTACGCCGTCGCCGCCGATGAGAGCGGCGCGATCGTCAGCAGCACGGCCATGATCCGAAAAGGCTCGAGACTGCGTCTGCGTCTGTCCGACGGCAGCGCGGACTGCAGAGTCGAGAACGTCAATAAGGAGCTTGATCCATGAATACGGAAAGCATGAGTTACGAACAGGCGATCGAACGCCTCAACAGGATCGTGAACGACCTTGAAAAGGGCAATCTGCCCCTGGCCGATTCCCTGACGCTTTTTGAAGAGGGGACGGCGCTGATGAAGCGCTGCACCGAGCTGCTCGACAAGGCGGAGCAGAAGGTCGTCATGCTCAAAAAAGGCGCGGACGGCGCGCCCGTAGAGCTTCCCTTCGAGGAAAAGGCATGACGGCCGCGGAGTATAAGCGCAAGATCGACGCCGCCCTCGAAGAGTGCTTCCGCGGCGCCGCCGGCATGCCGCTCGAAGGCCTGGCCGAGGCGATGCGCTACAGCCTCCTCGCCGGAGGGAAGCGCATCCGGCCCATGCTGGTGCTCGAGTTCTGCCGCATCTGCGGAGGGGATATCGACTCTGCGATGCCGGTCGCCTGCGCGATCGAAATGCTGCACACCTACAGTCTGATCCACGACGACCTGCCCTGCATGGACGACGACGCGCTCCGCCGCGGCAGACCGACCAACCACGTCGTGTACGGCGAATGCGTCGCAACGCTGGCCGGCGACGCCCTGCAGGCCGAGGCCTTCGGGACGATCCTGCGCTCGGAGCTCCCCGCCGACCGGCGCGCCCGCTGCGCCGGGTTTCTGGCCGACGCAGTCGGACTCGACGGCATGTGCGGCGGGCAGTATCTGGACATGCTCGGAGAGAACAGACTTTTGACAGAAGAGGAATTGACGGATATCAATTCGCGCAAGACGGGCGCGCTTCTGATCGCGGCCTGCCGGATGGGCGTCGCGGCCGGCGGCGGCAGCGAGGAGCAGCTCGAGGCCGCCATGCAGTACGGCGCGGCGATCGGGACGGCCTTTCAGCTGCGCGACGATATGCTGGACGTGATCGGCAGCGAGCAGGTGCTCGGCAAGCCGATCGGCTCGGACGCGCAGGAAAAGAAAAACACCTATATGGCCGTCTACGGAGCCGAGCGCTGCGCGCAGATGATCGAAAAGCTCACCGCGCGCGCGAAGGCCGTGCTGAACGGCGCCTTCGCCGACACGTCCTTTCTGTGCTCGCTCGCGGATTCCATGGCCGTCAGGATGAGCTGAGCCTTTTTTATTGAAAACAACTGCAGAGGTGCGATTTGAGTATCCTGGAAAAGATAAACGCATCGAATGATGTAAAAAAACTGAAAAGCGAGGAGCTGGAGCCCCTCTGCGCGGAGATCCGATCCTTTCTGATCGACTCGGTCTCCCGCACGGGCGGCCATCTTGCCTCCAACCTCGGAACGGTCGAGCTGACGGTCGCCCTGCACCGCGTGTATGACAGCTCGCGCGACCGCATCGTTTTCGACGTGGGACATCAAAGCTATACCCACAAGCTCCTGACCGGCCGCCGCGGGGCGTTTTCCACGCTTCGGCAGTACGGCGGCATCTCCGGCTTCCCCAAGCCCTACGAAGCGGAGGACGACGCCTTCGTGGCCGGACACGCCTCCAACTCGATCTCCGTCGCGCTGGGCATGGCCCACGCGAGGACCCTCTCCGGCGGGGATTACGACATATGCGCCGTGATCGGAGACGGCGCCATGACGGGCGGCCTCTCCTTCGAGGGGCTGTCCAACGCCGCGCAGAGCGGCGAGGCGATGGTCGTGATCCTCAACGACAACAACATGTCCATCGCCGAAAACGTCGGCGGCGCGGCCAAGATGCTGCAGTCGATGCGCATCAAGCCCGCGTATCTGAATTTCAAGCGCCGTTACCGCCGGATCTTCCTGCATCTGCCGCATCTGTACCGCTTCAACCACGCGCTCAAGGAATGGCTCAAGGCGCATCTCTTCCCGGAGAACACCTTCAGCGAGATGGGCTTTGATTATCTCGGCCCTGTCGACGGGCATGACGTGCGCATGCTGGAAAACGTTCTTCGCTGGGCGCGCGAGATGCGCGCGCCCGTGCTCGTTCACGTCCTTACGCAGAAGGGCAGGGGCTGCTCCTTCGCCGAAAAGGATCCCGAACGCTATCACGGCGTCGGCCCCTTCGATCCGAAGACGGGCGAACTCGCCCCGGAGGGCGAGAGCTTTTCCGCCCGCTTCGGAGAGCTGATGTGCCGCTTTGCGGAAGCCGACGGAAAGCTGGCTGCGATCACGGCCGCGATGTCGGGCGGAACGGGCCTCGAGAGCTTTGCCGCGCGCTTCCCGGAGCGTTTTTATGATATCGGCATCGCTGAGGAGCACGCAGTCTCGATGGCCGCCGGCATGGCGAAGCAGGGGATGCTGCCCGTTTTCGCGGTCTATTCCAGCTTTCTGCAGCGCAGCTTTGATATGCTGATCCACGACGTCGCGCTGCAGGGCCTGCACGCCGTTTTCGCCGTGGATCGGGCCGGTCTGGTCGGACGTGACGGCGAAACGCATCAAGGCGCCTTTGATCTGAGCTTCCTTTCTACCGTGCCCGGCATGACGATCTATTCGCCGGCCTCCTTTGCAGAGCTTGAAAGCATGCTCTCCCTGGCGCTCTATTCCTGCGGCGGCCCCGCCGCGATCCGCTATCCGCGCGGCGGAGAGGGCGCGTACAGGGGCTGCAGCCCTGAGGCGGAAAGCGTCCTGCGCGCGGGCGCGGACGTGACGCTCGTGAGCTACGGCGTCATGATCAACGAGGCGCTGCGCGCGGCCGAGCTGCTTGAGGCGGCGGGGATCTCCGCGGAGGTGATCAAGCTCGGCCGGCTTCGTCCGAACGGCTTTGACGCGGTCCGCGCGTCCGTGAGAAAAACGAAACGGCTCGTCGTCGCCGAGGACGTCTGCGATTTCGGCAGCATGGGCGAACAGATCCTGGCCGCTCTCGCCTGCGGGACGGAGCCCTTCTCCTCGCGCCTGCTCAATCTGGGAGACGGGATCGTCACCCACGGCGGCGTCGAGGAGCTTCGCCGCGTCTGCGGAATTGACGCCGAGGCGATCGTTCGCAGCGCGAGGGAGCTGTGCGGAGCATGAGTGGTTTGAAAAAGATCCGTTTGGATCAGCTCGTTTTCGAGCGTGGCTTCACCGAAAGCCGAGAGAGAGCGAAGACGACCGTTATGAGCGGCGTCGTTTACGTCAACGGCCAGAAGGCGGACAAGCCCGGTATGCCCGTAGCGCCCGACGCGCAGATCGAAGTGCGCGGCGACGCGCTGCCCTTCGTCAGCCGCGGCGGCTTCAAGCTGGACAAGGCGCTCAGAGTTTTTCCCGTCAAGGCTGAGGGGAAGCTCTGCATCGACTGCGGCGCCTCCACGGGAGGCTTCACGGACGTTCTTCTGCAGCACGGCGCGGCGAAGGTCTACGCCGTCGACGTGGGCTACGGCCAGCTGGCCTGGAAGCTGCGCGGCGACGCGCGCGTCGTCAATCTGGAGCGGACCAATCTGCGCTATGTCACGCCCGAGCAGATCCCGGAAAAGCTGGATCTGGCCGTGATGGACGTGTCGTTCATCTCGATCCGTCTGGTCCTGCCCGCCGTCAAGGCTCTTCTCAAGGACGGCGCCGACCTTATCTGTCTCATCAAGCCTCAATTCGAGGCCGGACGCGAGGAGGTCGGGAAAAAAGGCGTCGTGCGCGACGAGGCGGTACACCGCGAGGTCGTTCAGGGCATCCTCGACTTTGCTCCGACGATCGGTCTGAGCGTCCTGGGCCTCGATTATTCACCGATCAGAGGGCCGGAGGGCAACATTGAATACATCTGCCACATGGTCAACCGCGCCGGCGCGGACGTGCCGCTCGACGCCGCGGCCGTGGTGGCGAGATCCCATGAAGAACTGCAGGGGGGTCAATGACATGATCGCGATCTGTCCCAATCCCTATCGGGACGCGGGTCTCGAATACACGAAAAGAGCGCTGCGGATGCTCACGGACGAGGGCTTTTCCTGCGCCGTTTGTCCCGTCTTCGCCGAGGATGGGGAGGACGTTCTGCCCCGTGATCTGAACTATACGCCCGTCGCGGCGCTGGGCGGCGACTGCACGCTGCTCATCGTGATCGGCGGCGACGGCACGATCCTGTCCGTCGTGCGCGCCCTGCGCGGAAGGAGCATCCCGGTCCTGGGCGTGAACCTGGGCACCAAGGGCTTCATGACCGCGCTCGAGGCGGAGGATTTCGATTATATCCTCAGCGCGGCGCGCGGAGATTACCGTATCAGCGAAAGGATGATGCTCGACGTTTCGATCGAACGCGGCGGCGAGATCATCTGCACAGACCTTGCTCTCAACGACGCCGTGATCCACGGCTACGGCGAGTGCATCAACATCACGGCCTTCTGCAATGACGACCGGATGATCGCCTATTCCGGCGACGGCGTGATCGTCGCCTCGCCGACGGGCTCCACCGGCTATTCCATGTCGGCGGGCGGCCCGATCGTCGAGCCGGAGGCTGACGCCTTCATCCTGACGCCCATCTGCGCGCATTCCATCGGCGCGAAGCCCTTCGTGGTCGGCGCGCAGAAGACCATTTCCATCACGACCGAGAAGCTGCACACCCGCCGCGCGTATCTTTCGATCGACGGCAATTCCGTGTTGGACCTCTCCAGCGGCGACCGCATGATCGTCCGCCGAAGCGAGCACCGCACCCTGATGGCGCGCGTGCATGATAAATCATTTTTCGAAACGGCATACGAGAAACTTTGACGGAGGAAAAAAGTATGAAGCCAGGCAGACAGAGCGTGATCCTGGACATCATCACGCATGAGAATATCGAAACGCAGCGTCAGCTGCAGGAATCGCTGCTCAGGCGCGGCGTGAAAAGCACGCAGGCGACGCTTTCGCGTGATATCAAGGATATGCGGCTCGTAAAGGAGCTCGGCCCCGGCGGCAGCTACCGCTATACCGTTTCGGGCAGGTCGGACAGCGACGACGCCAAGCAGCGCCTTCAGAAGATCCTGCGCGAGAGCGTGATCTCCTACAATACGGCGATGAACATCCTTGTCATCAAGACCCTGCCCAGTCTTGCCCCCGCGGTCTGCTCGGCGCTGGACGGCATGACGATCGACGGGCTCGCCGGAACGCTCGCGGGAGACGACACGGCTTTCTGCGCCATGGTCAGTCTGGAGACCTGTGAAAAGCTCTATCACGAGCTGGAGAGCATCATCGGAGGGAAATGACTCGGCGCGCAGCCGCTGCGCGTGATTTGGATGAGGTGGCTTTATGCTCAACGAGCTCCACATTGAAAATATCGCCGTGATCGAGCGGGCAGACATCAGCTTCGCCCCCGGTCTCAACGTTCTGACGGGCGAGACGGGCGCGGGCAAGTCCATCGTGATCGACTCGATCGGCGCCGTTCTCGGCGAACGCGTCAGCCGCGAGCTCGTCCGCCGCGGAGCGGAGCGGGCCGTCGTGACGGCCTCCTTCGATCTGAACGCCGAGCTGGAGAGCTTTCTGCGCGACAACGAGATCGACGCCGAGGACGAGCTGATCCTCCAACGCCGCATCGGCGCGGACGGGAAGAGCTCCTGCCGTGTCTGCGGCGTGCCGGTCAGCGCCGTGCAGCTCAAGGAGCTTGCCTCCCTGCTCGTGGACATCCACGGTCAGAACGACGGCCGGCAGCTGATGGATGAAAAGAGGCATCTTTCCTATCTCGACCGCTTCGGCGTCCCCGAGGAGCTGATAAGCGGCTACTCCGCCGCTTACGGCCGTTTCTGCGCGCTCAGAGACCAGATCGGCGCGCTGCTCCTGGACGAAGAGGAAAAAGAGCGTCTGCGCGACCGGCTGAGCTATCGCATCGAGGAGCTTGAGAAGGCCGATATAAAAAAAGGCGAGCATGAGGAGCTCGGCGCCAGGCTCGAGCTGTTGCGCAACGCCGAAAAGCTGACGGAGGCGATCGACAACGCCTGCGCGCTGCTCTATGACGGCGACGAGAACGCCGTGTCGCTCGCGCAGAACGCGGCGAATTACGCTCAGCGCGCCGCTTCCTACGCCCAGGAGCTGGAGAGCGGCGTCAGATCGATCCGGGACGCCGTATTCTCTCTGACGGACGCGGCGGAGACGCTGCGCGATCTGCGCGAGCGCCTCGATTTTTCGCCGGAGGAATTCGACACGCTGGAGAGCAGGCTGGCCCTTCTCAACAGGCTGCAGCGCAAATACGGCGCCGATGAGGACGGCCTGATCGCGCTTCTGGAAGAGAGCCGCCGCAGGCTCGATGAGATCGAGAGCGCCGAGGAGACCGTCGCGCGTCTTGAACGCGAGATGGAAAAGGAAAAGATCGCCTGTGCCGGGAAGGCTGCGGCGCTGAGCGCGGCGAGGAAAAAGGCCGCGGAGATCCTGCAGCGCCGCATCGTTGAGGAACTGCGGGAGCTTTCGATGCCCTCCGTCCGTTTCGCGGTCGAATTCACGCCGGTCGAAAATGACGAGGGCTTCAATTCCCACGGCTGCGATCAGGTCCGCTTCCTCATGTCCGCGAATGCGGGCGAGGAGCTGGGCCGGATCAGCCGCATCGCCTCTGGCGGCGAGCTGAGCCGCATCATGCTGGCGATGAAGAACGTATTTGCCGAGAACGACAGCGTTCCGACGATGATCTTCGACGAGATCGACAGCGGCGTGTCGGGCATCGCGGCGCAGCGGGTGGGCGAAAAGCTCTACAGCGTTTCGCGCGGCAAGCAGGTCATGTGCGTGACGCATCTGCCGCAGATCGCGGCGATGGCGGACACTCATTTTCTGATCGCCAAGTCCGAGCATGACGGCCGTACCTATACCTCCGTCACGCCGCTGGACCGACAGGGGCGCGCGGAGGAGCTCGCCCGTCTGCACGGCGGAGACAACATCACGCTTCTGACGCTCGCCAGCGCCGAGGAGCAGCTCGCGGCCTGCGAGAGCTTCAAAAAACGCTGCAAATGAGCGCTTGACAGCCGAAAGGACTTCCTGTATAATCCAATCCGTCAACGCGATGAAGGACAGACGCACGGCATTTTCTGCACAGAGAGACCCCGTTTTGCTGAGAGGGGGAGAGGGAAGCCGCGCAATACAGTCCGGAGCGGCCCGACGAAAGCACCCTGCGTGTGATTAAGACGGGACGGGCCCCGCCCGATAGCGCGGGAGAGTGATCTTCACTTGCCGAGGTCTCCGTCCGTGAGAGCGGAGACGCGCAGAGGTGGTACCGCATTTATTGCCCTCTGTCCCTACCGGGGACAGAGGGCTTTTTGATAAAGGAGCTGATCTTGTGGGTATAAAGGAAGAGGCCGTCCGTCTGCACGGCGACGGCTTCAACTGCGCGCAGTGCGTCCTGTGCGCCTGCGGTAAGTATACGGGGCTTGACAGAAAAAGCTCGCTCGCCCTGTCCGGCGGCTTCGGCGGCGGGGTGCGCTGCGGCGAGATCTGCGGCGCGATCTCCGGGGCCGTGATGGCGCTCGGAGCGGCCGCCCCGTTTTCCGACGCATCCGACCGCGAGGCGATGGCGCGCATCGCGTCGCTGACCAAGCGCTGCACCGGCGCGTTCCGGGAGAAATACGGCGCCGTGCGCTGTCTCGATCTCAAGCGCGCGGGCGTGCCCTGCGACGAGCTGATCGCCTTCGGGGCGGAAACGGCGGAAGCACTCATCAACGATATGAAAGAATAAGGGAGAAAAACAATGGGGATTTACGAAGAACTCGTTGAGCGCGGACTGATCGCGCAGGTTACGAACGAGGACGAGATCAGAAACATGATCAACAACGGCAAGGCCGTTTTCTACATCGGCTTCGACTGCACGGCCGACAGCCTGACGGCCGGCCACTTCATGGCGCTGACGCTGATGAAGCGCCTGCAGATGGCGGGCAATCGCCCCATCGCCCTGATCGGCGGCGGCACCACCATGATCGGCGATCCCTCCGGGCGGACGGATATGCGCAAGATGCTCACGCGTGAGGATATCGAGCACAACGCCGAGTGCTTCAAGCGCCAGATGGAGCGCTTTATCGACTTCGGCGACGGCAAGGCGATGATGATCAACAACGCCGACTGGCTGCTCAGCCTCAATTACGTCGATTTGCTGCGCGAGGTGGGCGCCTGCTTCTCGGTGAACAACATGCTGCGCGCCGAGTGCTACAAGCAGCGCATGGA
>JAEEGL016515753.1_pt1 | contig 17415 bp, 15 predicted proteins | sample 9134231 | NCBI WGS metagenome assembly JAEEGL01 (sample SAMN16246548, study PRJNA631951) | gut metagenome | biome: gut microbiome; feature: rumen; material: fiber-attached | host: Bos | place: Iran: Karaj | collected 2018-10
AGCCAAGATGTAGCCAACTTTTGAAAAAGAAAGTGCCCCACAGATACCTGTAGGGCACTTTTTGGTGGTGCTGGGAAGAATCGAACTGCCGACACATGGATTTTCAGTCCATTGCTCTACCATCTGAGCTACAGCACCGTGTTTTGGGATTGCAAAGATATGGCTTTTTTTGGAGTTTGCAAAACTTTTGTGCTACTTTTTTAAAAAAAGTCATTATCAGAACCCATTGGCCAGGAAAGCAGCCTGCACGGGAGCAATCTTGCGGTAACCATCTTCATTCATGTGCAGGAGGTCCTCCAGGTAGTACTCCCAGGCATTGTATTCATTGATGCCCTGTAACATAAACTGGTCCAGCACGGGGATGCCCTGGTAGGCGCAGCATTCCTTCTGGGCCTGGATGTACTGGGCAAAGGTTTTACCGGTCTGGTTGGGGACTTCCGAGAAGGGGTTGTGACCCGATTCGGAACTGAAAAAACGCAGGGAAGTGAAGAAGTAAATCTCTGCCTTGGGATTCTTTTCCAGGATGCGTCGGATGCAGTAGTTGATGCCGCCGCACTGGGTGTGAAGCTTTTCCGGGTCAAAATTGTCTTCTACCGTATAGTCTTTCCAGGTGCCGCATTCCCGGTTGTTGTTGTAATCATTGGTAGAGGCCCAGAGTACATAGACGTCATAGACATCGGCCGCATCAACCTGCTTTTGCAGGCTGACGCCCTGGTCTGAGGAGAACCCGGCGCCCCCTACACCATAAGTTGTAACCTGTGCATTCAAAAGATTGGCCCAAAGCTGTTTGGCTACATCCGATTCCTTATTCACGGAAAGTGAACCGCCAAAGACGGCAATCCTTTTTCCGTAATTCCGGCTGGCTTTGTAGGGACTTTCAGAAGCGACGGATGGGTCCGGTTCCAGAATATGGTTAGAGGGATCCTGGGCCAGGGCCGGGAAGGCAAACACCATCAGGGAGAGAAGGCAGAAAAATCTTTTCATAGGATACTTGGTTCTGTTCCGGACAAAAATAGGAAATCTTTTGACGAAAAGAAAAAAATAACGAAATTTGAACTATGATTAAGCCCAAAGATACACAACGCCGATGGAAAATCCTTTCCACGGAGTACTTAATAAAAAGACCGTGGCTGACGGCCCGTCGGGACCAGGTTCTGCTGCCGGACGGAAGAGTGAACCCCGAATACTATGTAGTGGAATACCCGGACTGGGTAAACGTTATCGCCATTACGGCCGATGGCCGCTTCGTGATGGAAAGACAGTACAGACACGCCGTTGCGATGACGTGCTATGAACTCCCTTGCGGGGTAATGGAAGAGGGCGAAACGCCCCTGCAGGCTGCCCAGAGGGAGCTGATGGAGGAAACCGGTTACGGGAAAGGGGAGTGGAGCCTTCTGATGGACATAACCCCCAACCCCAGTTCCATGTCCAATTTCACGCACTGCTTCGTAGCCAGGGGCGTGGAAAAAATCGGCCAGCCGCATCTGGATGCCACCGAAGAGCTGGAAGTGCATCTTCTTACGGAAGAAGAGGTTAAAACCCTCCTCCGGGAAAACCAGCTCATCCAGTCCCTTATGATTTCGCCGCTTCTGAAGTACTTCTGCCATGAACTATAAAAAGCTTTTTGAGGGCATTCTGCCGGCCGACCGCATCTATACCGACGAGCTCAGGACCCTGGCCTGGGGAACGGATGCCAGTGAGTATAAATTGACGCCCAAGGCCGTTCTTCGGGCGGCCGATGAAAAAGAAGTATCCCGGGTGCTGGAACTGGCTTCCCGCCTGGGCCTTCCGGTCACCTTCCGGGCGGCGGGAACATCCCTTTCCGGGCAGGCCGTCTCCGACAGCATCCTGCTGGTGGCCGGCAAGAACTGGGAGAAATGGCAATATCACGAAGATACTTCCGTCACCCTTCAGCCCGGCATCGTGGGAGCCCGCGTAAACCAGCTTCTAGCGCCCTTTGGCAGGCATTTCGGCCCGGATCCGGCCTCCATCGGAAGTTGTATGGTGGGCGGCATCGTAGCCAACAACGCCTCCGGAATGAGCTGCGGCACGCACGCCAATTCGGACAAGATGCTCCTGAGCGCCCGTATGGTTCTGGCCGACGGCACCGTACTGGATACAGCTTCCGAAGCCTCCCGGTCGGCTTTCCGGGAAAAACATCCGGAAATCATCAACGGCATTCAGCAGCTGCGGAAGGAAGTAACGGCCGATGAGAAACTGGCGCGGCGAATAGAATACAAATACTCCATCAAGAATGTTACAGGCCTCAATTTAAGGCCCCTGGTGGCCTACGAGGACCCTTTTGAGATACTGGCCCACCTGCTGGTAGGATCTGAGGGAACGCTGGCCTTCCTGTCGGAGGTAACGATGAAAACGCTACCCATTGCTCCGTACAAGGCCAGCGCGATGATTTACTTCCCGGACATCGTGACGGCCGCCAAGGCCGTGGTGGCTATGAAGGCCAACCAGATATCGGCCGCCGAGCTTCTGGACAAGCGCAGCCTCACTTCCGTGAATGACCCTCATCTGAAGGCCGATGTTCCTGATCTGACGGCCGTCCTTACCGAAACCCAGGCCGCTACACCGGAAGCCCTCCAGGAGCAGATAAAGGCCATTACTGCCACACTGGAGCCCTTCGGCGTGGAGGTTCGCTTCTCTACAGACCCCAAGGAGGTGGCACAGTACTGGGCCATCCGCTCCGGCATTTTCCCGACGGTGGGAAGCCTTCGAAAGGAGGGAACCACCTGCCTCATTGAAGACGTTGCTTTCCATATCGAGGACCTTCCGGCCGCTGCGGCAGACCTTTCGGCCCTTTTGGACCGCCATGGTTACGAGGATTCCTGTATCTATGGTCACGCTTTAGAAGGGAACTTCCATTTCATTATCAATCAGGCATTTGAAACAAGGGCCGATATTGAAAGATACGATGCCATGATCCGGGACGTGGTGGAGTTGGTTGTCAACAAGTACGACGGCTCCCTGAAAGCGGAACACGGCACCGGCCGCAACATGGCTTCCTTTGTGGAAGCGGAGTGGGGAGAAAAGGCTTTCGGCCTGATGAAGCGCATCAAAGCCCTGCTGGACCCCCAGGGTATCCTGAACCCCGGCGTCATCTTCAACGAAGACCGGGAATGCTACCTGAAGCATCTGAAAACCACTCCCTTGCTGCCATATGCGCCCTTTAACAAGTGCATAGAGTGCGGTTTCTGCGAGGTGAACTGCGTTTCCTGCGGTTTCACCCTCAGTTCCCGCACTCGCATTGCCGTGCAGCGGGAAATAGCCCGCCGAAAAGCCGCCGGAGAGCCGTATGAAGCCCTTGAGAAGGCCTATAAATACCCGGGAATGGACACCTGCGCCGGAGACGGCCTTTGCTCCACTTCCTGTCCGATGGGCATCAATGTGGCGGATCTTACCCACCAGTTGAGACAGGAAACCCTGAGTCCTTCCGGCAAGTGGCTGGGAGCCTGGGTGGCGGAGCATTTCCGTGGCACCAAGGTGGCGATAAGAGGAACGCTGGGACTGGCCGCCGGTGCCCGGTCTGTTCTTGGAAAAACGGTCATGAGCGGGATAGGGAAGGGACTGCACGCCACCGGACTTCCGCTCTGGACACCGGAACTTCCGCTTCCGGTAAAAGTTCGTAAACCATTACAGGTTAATTTCTCCAATAAAGTGGTCTATTTCCCTAGCTGCCTGAACCAGACCATGGGACGTGACCCCAAAGACAAGGTAAAGCCGCTGGCTTCCGAAATGGTGGAACTGCTGAACAAAGCCGGATATGAAGTCCTTTTCCCGCCCCGGATGGAGAGCCTCTGCTGCGGAACCATCTGGGAAAGCAAAGGGATGCCGGATGTGGCCGACAAGAAGGTAAAAGAATTGGAAGAAGCCCTCTGGGAAGCATCGGAGCAGGGGAAATACCCCGTCCTTTGTGATCAGAGTCCCTGCCTGCACCGGATGCGCCAGTGCATTCAGAAAATGAAGCTGTACGAGCCGGCGGAGTTTATTGCCAAATTCCTTCTGGACAAACTGGATTTCCATCCCACGGAGAGGCCCATAACGGTGCACGTAACCTGTTCCACCCGCCTGATGGGCCTGAAGGACGTCATCATCGGCCTTGCCAAAATGTGCTCTACAAGGGTTTATGTGCCGGAGGAAATTGGCTGCTGCGCCTATGCCGGAGACAAGGGTATGACGAATCCGGAACTGAACGCCTATGCACTGAGGAAGCTGAAACCGGCCCTGCAGGAGCAGGGAATCGAGGAAGGTTATTCCAACAGCCGGACCTGCGAAATCGGCCTGTCCCATAACGGCGGCATAACCTACCGTTCCATCGTCTATCTGGTGAATGCGTGCACTACGCCGAAAGATGCTCGATAAGGATCTTGACGCCAATCCCAATCAAAATAATGCCGCCCAGTAACTCTGGGCGCATTTTTTTGTTCACCGACTCTCCAAACCGTGCCCCCAGGCAGAAGCCCAGGATGCTCATCAGGAAGGAAATCAGGCCGATGACAGCCAGCGGAAGGGAAATGGAGCGCCAGGTCTGATAGCCGGTGCAGGCATAGGTGATGCCCACGGCCAGGGCGTCAATGCTGGTGGCGACAGCGAGCGCCAGCTGGGTCTTCAGGCTGGAAGGATTCAGGTGGGGTTCCTCGTCAGCCTTGAAGGAATCGAGGATCATCTTCCCTCCGATGAAGGCCAGCAGCGTAAAGGCTATCCAGTGGTCCACGACCGTCAAATAGGTGCTGAAGCGGGAAGTCAGAGCCCAGCCGATAAGCGGCATCAGAGCCTGGAAAAAGCCGAAAAGGAAGGCCAGGCGCAGCATAATGCCGACTTCCCGCCGGCGGATGATAACCCCGCAGACGACCGAAACGGCAAAACAATCCATGGCCAGAGCCAGTGCTATGAGGATATGTTCCAACATAAAAAGCTTGCAAAGTTACTCAAATTATAGTAGTTTTGTGCCGTTTTTTTGAGGAAATAAAAATGAAAAATGCTTTCCTTTTCCTGACGGTTTCCGCCCTTCTGCTTTCCTGTAAGCAAGGCGGCGGGGAGCCCGTCCAAACCGGAGATCTCATCTTTCTGGGTTTTCCGAAACAAAGTGCTTCCGAGGAAGGGGGAATGACGGCCGCCATTGCATCGGCAACAGGGGAAGGAGACCTCAATCTCGTCCACGTCGGCATCCTGGAAGTGGATACCGAGAATACCGTCTGGGTCATTGATGCCACTGTCAAAAACGGCGTCCACAGGGACACCCTAAGCCAGCTCATCCGGGATTTCACCCGCCACGACGGCTCTCTTCCCGTGGCACTGGCGATGCGACTGAAAGACAACTCTCACGCGAAAGAGTATGTACAGAAAGCCAAGTCCTTCATCGGAGAGCCTTACGACTACACCTTTGCCCCGGACAATGGCGCCCAATACTGCTCGGAACTGGTCTGGGACAGTTACATCCGGGCCGACGGCACCCGCATCTTCGAGGCCACGCCTATGAATTTCAAGAATGAGGATGGAGAATTCGACCCGTACTGGATCCGGCTCTTTGAAAGATTGCAGGTGCCCATCCCCCAGGATGAGCCGGGCACCTGTCCACAGGAAATCTATGCATCTGAGGCCCTTCGGCCCGTTAATGTCGCCTTGATCAAATAGCCTTCAGGGGCTTTACTTTGCGGATAGGGTCGCAGGTGAGGCCTACGCCCAGTTTCTGGAAGGTCTTCCGGTCTACTTCGGAGAGCATGACGGCCGAATGCACCTGCGCACCGGCCAGATTGGGCAGTTGGGCCAGGGCCTGTTGGCAGTTTTCATCCAGAAGACTCATCATGGAGATGGCCACCAGTACCTCATCCGTATGCAAGCGCGGGTTGTGACCGTGCAGATAATTCACCTTGGTTTTCTGGATAGGGCCGATCATATTCTGCGGAATAAGTTTGATATTGTGCGGAATGCCGGCCAGGTGCTTGAGGGCGTTCAGCAGAAGGGCAGCGCTGGGACCCAGCAGCGGGCTGGATTCGGCCGTGAGAATGGTGCCGTCTTCCAGTTCGATGGCGGCGGTGGAGGAAGAGCCTCCGTTCTTTTCCAGCCTTTCCCGGGCCGCCACGGTGGTTTTCCGGTCGTCCGTCGTAATCTTGGCCCGCTTCATCACGAGAGCGATTTTATTAACCTCGCTCTCGGTGGCTTTTCCTTCGGCAAAACGGCAGAGGGCGGTGTAGTAGCGGCGGATAATCTCCTGGCGGGAGGCTTCGCAGCAGACCTCGTCGTCACTGATGCAGTAGCCAATCATATTCACCCCCATATCGGTAGGCGACTTGTAGGGAGCCTCCCCGTAAATATCTTCGAACAGGGCGTTCATTACCGGGAAAATCTCTATGTCGCGGTTGTAGTTCACGGCCGTCTCTCCGTAAGCGTCCAGGTGGAAAGGGTCTATCATATTGACATCGTCCAAATCCGCCGTAGCGGCCTCGTAGGCCATATTGACAGGGTGGGTGAGGGGCATATTCCATACCGGGAAAGTTTCGAACTTGGCATAACCGGCCTTGGTCCCGCGTTTGTTCTCCTGGTACAGCTGGCTCAGACAAACGGCCATCTTGCCGCTGCCGGGGCCGGGGGCCGTAATCACCACCAGGGGTTTGGTGGTTTCTACGTAATCGTTCTTGCCGAAGCCTTCGTCAGAATCGATCAGGGAAACGTTATTAGGATAGCCTTCAATGGTGTGGTGGTAGTACACCTTGATGCCCATATTCTCCAGGCGCTTGCGGTATGCCTCGGCACTGGCCTGACCATTGAAGTGGGTGATAACTACGCTGTTAACGCTAAGTTCCCGGGCCAAAAATTCGTCCCTCAGGCGAAGCACGTCCATATCGTAGGTAATGCCCAGGTCGCTTCTGATCTTGTTCTTTTCAATGTCTACAGCGCTGATAACGATCACTATCTCAACATCTTCCTTCAACTGAAGCAGCATCTGCATCTTACTGTCCGGCTGGAAACCGGGGAGTACGCGGCTGGCGTGGTAATCGTCAAAGAGTTTGCCGCCAAACTCCATATACAGTTTATCGCCGAATTTGGCGATGCGTTCCTTGATGTGCTCTGATTGAATCTTGAGATATTTCTCGTTGTCGAACCCGTATTTCATTGTGCGAAGTGATTTAAATACGGGGCACAAAAATACTTTGTTTTTCCGATTCTTCAAAATAAAATTTGACGGTAGCTTAATAAGCTCCCAGAAGCAGGTTCCACACCAGGAAACGAAGGGTTCTTCCCACCAGAAGGAGGAAGGCCGTTAACACAGGATTGGTTTTGTAAAAGCCCAGCCCGATGGTGAAGATATCTCCGACGAAGGGTAACCAGACCAGCAGGGCCAGCCAGACACCGTATTTGTCGATGCGGGCCTTCTGCTTCTCCAGCTTTTCACGGTCCACTTTGAACCACTTCTCAATCCAGTCCCACCGGCCCAGCCAGCCCAGGCCGAAGGTGGTAAGAGAACCCAGCCAGTTTCCAAGGGATGCTACCGCCAGGCAGGTCCAGGGACTGGAGGTCATCTGGAGCATAGTTATATACAGCACATCCGAACTGAAGGGAACCACTGTGGCGGCCAGAAATGTGCCGATGAAAAGGCCCCAAAGGCCCCAGGCACCCAGATCCGGAAGATTGACAAGGTGCTCGGAAATACCCGGTATGGAGAAAAGCGGCAGCAAAGTATGGCGGGGTAATGGCTACACAAAGTTACAAATTTTGGCAGAATTCACTATCTTTACCAAAAGTTTAACAGTATTTGCGCTATGAATGCAGATTTCATCCTTTCTCCGGTAGACAAACTGAAATTATCTCTCATTTACTGTGAGCCCACGGAGGCCCCCAAAGGTATAGTCCAGATTGCACACGGGATGTGCGAGCATAAGGAAAGGTATATCCCTCTTATGGAGTATCTTTGCCAGAACGGCTATGCCGTAGTGTGCAACGATCACAGGGGACATGGAGAGTCTGTAAAATCCAACGTGGACCTTGGCTATATGGGGAAGGACGGCTGGCTGGCCCTTGTGGAAGACCTGAAGGCCATTACTTTATGGGCCAGGAAAAAGTGGCCGGGGCTGCCGCTCACCCTGTTCGGGCACAGTATGGGCTCCCTGGCGGTGCGGTCCTATGCCAAGCGCTACGACAGCCAGATAGACAGCCTCATCGTGTGCGGCTGTCCCTCGGACAATCCGGCCAAGGATGCAGGCATCCTTATGGCCAGGATGATCGGCCAGATCAAGGGGTGGCATTACAGGCCCAAAATCCTTCAGAAGATGTCTTTCGGCGCCTACAACAAACCGTTTGAGAAGGAAGGCTGGCCCGCCGGTTGGGTCTGCTCAGACCCCGCCATCCTGAAGGCCTATCACCAGGACCCTTTGTGCCAGTTCATCTTCACGGCCGATGGTTTCCAAAACCTCCTGCTCCTGATGAAAGACTGCTATTCTACGGATTGGAAAACCCTTCGCTACGGCCTTCCCGTGCATTTTATCTCCGGTGAGGAAGACCCTTGCCGCATCAGTGACAAGGCCCTTGAAAAGGCCGTCCAGGCCTTCAGGGACAGGGGATACGAGAATGTTTCCCTGAAAATTTATCCCGGCCTCCGCCACGAGATCCACAACGAGACTGCCCACCAGCAGGTGTGGGAGGACATTCTCTCCTATCTGGCGCATAATTAACGGATATTCCCGTACAAAGAGAGCCGGAAATGATTTAATTTGTGGTATGGAACGTGAGAAGGAACTTACTCGGGTAACCCTGGTAGGAAGCATCGGAAACCTGCTGCTTCTTTCCTTCAAGTTCGTGGCCGGTATTGTAGGACACAGTGCCGCCATGGTGGCCGATGCCGCCCACTCCTTGTCAGACTTCGTGACAGACATCGTCGTACTGGTTTTTATCCGGATAGGATCCAGGCCGCAGGATGCCTCCCACGACTACGGACACGGCAAATTCGAGACGCTGGCAACGCTCTTTGTTGCCCTGGGGCTGGTAGCAGCCGCTCTCAGCATCATTATTTCCGGCGTACTCCAGTTTATCCGCTGGCTGCAGGGGGAAACGCTTCCGATGCCCGGTATGCTGGCCCTCTGGGCCGCGCTGCTTTCTATCGTCATCAAGGAAGTCCTGTTCCGTTATACACTGAAAGTCGGCAAAAAAAACAATTCCCCGGCGGTAATTGCCAATGCCTGGCATCATCGCAGCGATGCCCTCTCTTCCATCGGAGCGGCCATCGGCATCGGCGGCGCCCTTCTGCTGGGAAAGAAATGGGCCGTCCTGGACCCCCTGGCCTCCATTCTGGTGGGCCTGATGCTGCTCAGAGTATCCTGGGATCTTTTGAAAACCAGTATTAACGAACTCACAGACAGTTCGCTCCCGGAAGAGGTGGAAAAAGAAATCGAAGAAATCATCTGCCGGCAGGAGCAGGCTCACGAGCCCCACAACCTGCGTACCCGCCGCATCGGCAACCGTATTGCCATCGAAGCCCATGTGCGTCTGGACGGGAATATGCCTTTACAGGAAGCCCACGAGATTGTGAGCCGGATGGAGCAGGAACTCCGGGCCCGTTTCGGAGCCAAAACCTTGATCACCATCCATATGGAACCCCGAAAATAGTTTTTGTTTTGGCCCCATTCTTGAAATACAGGACCAAAACCTCAAACCTATGTATCATGCAAAAGAAGTATTTATCTGTTATTCTGGCATCGGTCCTGGCCCTGCTTTCCGTCTTTGCGGGCCATGCCCAGACTGGAACCCAAAAGATCAACAAGAAGAACCTCGTTGTCAAAGAATGGAACACGAACGGGAACGGCGCCGCCAAGACGCTGGACCATATTACAACCTTTTCTTCCGAGGGAAAGAAGATAGAGGAAATTGAATATGACAGCATCGGCAAGCAGAAATGGCGCAAGCGCTGGGAGTGGGGAGAAAACGGCAAGCAGGCCCGTGAACTGGTATACGATGAGCGGAACCGCCTGGTAAGCTACAAAACATTCGAATACAACGAATTCGGAAGAAAAAAGACCCAATATACATACAACGCGAAAGGAAAGCTCATCGGCACGAAGTTGTATGAATACGTTACCCAGGATGACTGACACGCTTGTCAATATTATCCAAGCCCTTGAAAATTTCACTCCTATTACCCTGGAAGAGATGGAGGGAGTGAAACTCCTTAACCGCATCGACACCAAGTATCTTACCAATGAGGCTACTCTTGGAAGGGTACTGGCCGATGCCGCCGCAGCGGGTTACCGGGCACTGGTGGCAGAAGGGGCGAAATTAAGCCCCTACAACTCCGTGTATTATGACACGCCGGAGCTCAGGATGTTCCTGGACCACCACAACCGGCGTTTGGTGCGGCAGAAGGTTAGGACCCGGATCTATGTGAATTCCGGGGAAACTTATCTGGAAATCAAGCGCAAGAACAACCACGGTCGCACCAAAAAGAAACGGATCCCGATCGAGGAGAGCGAGATGATGGAGTTCGCCGGCAATACGGAGGCATGTGCCTATCTGGCCAGACACTCCTGGTTCACCGTAGGGGAGATCAGCCCCATCCTGTCCACTGCATTCAAGCGGATAACACTGGTCAACCCGAACCGGACAGAAAGGCTAACCATCGACATCAGCCTGTTTTTCCAAAATTACCAGACCGGCAGAAAGGCCTCCCTGGAGGATGCCGTCATCATCGAGCTCAAACAGGATGGACACGCGGACAGCCAGATGAAGAAAATTCTGCTCAGCAACCGGGTTAAGCCTGTCCGCATCAGCAAATACTGCCTGGCAGAAACCCTTACGGACCCTTCCGTGAAGAAAAACCGCTTCAAGGTAAAGGTCCGCACCGTAGAAAAGACAATAAATAAAAAGATTCAAGTAATATGATTACCGCACAGGACTTCGGCGACTATACCCTTGCCGATGACAGCATCCTGGATGTACAGACCATCACAGATGCCATGATGACAACCACCCAGTCCCTGACCGAACTGGCAATCCGTTTCTTTGTGAACCTGGCTGCATGCTGGGTACTGGTCCATTGTTTCTATTACCGCAAAAGCCGCCGCCGGGACTATTATTTCACGTTTATGGTATTCTCGACGGCCATGCTCATGCTTTTGTATGTCATGGGCAGCGTGGAGGTGGGCGTAGGCCTTACCCTGGGCCTGTTCGCTATCTTCGGCGTCATCCGTTACCGGACAGAAACAGTGCCGATCAGGGAAATGACCTATCTGTTTGTAATCATCGCCCTGGCAGCCGTCAACGGCCTGGCCCCCGTGTACAAACTGGTAGAAGCCACGTCCGCCCATCCCCATTATGCACTCTCCTGGGGAACGGTTGGCATCATGGTCCTCTCCAATTTACTGGTCATCGCCCTGATCTGGGTGCTTGAAAGCGGGAAAGCGCTTAATCATACATCGGCCAAACTGGTCCTTTACGACCGCATTGAGCTGATTGTTCCCGAGCGGAGGGAGGAGCTGATTGCCGATCTGGAAAAACGCATTGGCCTGAAGGTGGAGAATGTGGAAATAGGCCACGTGGATTTCCTGAAGGATGCCGCATTCATCAAGGTATATTACACCTTGGAAGACGGCAATACCGGTTCCATAGACAACCTGACCCGGGCAAAGGATTATGTAGGATAAAGAGGGGACAGAGCGTATTATTCACCCATCATCGGACCTGTAATTCCAGGGGAGTGGAGGAGAACTGCTCTGCCCGGACGGTCAGCGTGGCGGCACCGCTTTCATGCGTGCTTTGAATGAGCACCTGCGCCAGCCCGTTGAAAGCCCGGACGCGGAAGGATCTGGCATCCGGGTCCACAGGCCTTTCGGAATCCAGGAAAGCGGGGTCTCCGTTGCCGACTCCCAGGATGCGGACAGGGCCTTCCACCCTTAGATCCAACAGGTTACAGGCATCTGGGACAAATCGGCCCTTGCGGTCCAGGAGACGGACGGTTACTACGGAAACATCCCGGTTGTCTGCCTGGATGACGTTGCGGTCTGCTTCCAAGGCGATGCGTGAGGCCGTTTCCGTAGTTTCCAGGGTTTCGGTAAGGATTCGTTTGCCCTTTCTGAAGCCTATCGCACGGATGCTGCCGGGACGGTAGACGGCGTCCCAGCTCAGGTATCCGTTCTGCTCCATCTTCCTTCGTCCCAGCCTCTTGCCGTTGACAATGAGTTCTACCTCATCGCAGTTACTGTATACCCAGATACTCACAGTCTCTCCTTCATGTCCCTGCAGATTCCAGTGGGGGAACACGTGGAGAACGGGTTCTTCCCTCCACCAGGCCTTGAGATACCAGGCCTCGTCTTTGGGGAATCCGCAGTAGTCCAGGATACCGAATTCCGATCCCGTAGCCGGGAACTTGAGCGGATTGGGTTCTCCCCTGTAGTCGAAGCCCGTCCAGTAGAAAAGGCCCCCCAGCCAGGGACGGTCCAGATAATACTTCCATCCGCGGCCGATGACATTGTAGCAACTGTCAACGGTGTCATTCCTACGGTTCAACGAAGCCATATGGCCGTTTTCCTCATCCTCGAAATAAACGCCACGGGTGCCGCATCCGCTTGTTTCCTCCGTACCCAGGGCCTTTCTCTGGGGATACTGGATTCTAAGATCGTCTATGCGGTTCTGCCTCAAGTAATTGTACCCGGCCACATCGGCAGGGATAATGATATCAGGTCCGGAACTGGTTGCGACAGTTACGGGTCTGGTAGGATCCAGACGGTGGCAGTACTCCCGCATAGACTCCGCGATTTTCGTTCCCTTGGCGTTCCACTCCAGCCCCCATTCTTCGTTTCCGACGCTCCAGAGGATGATGGAGGGGTGGTTGCGGTCCCGCTCGATCATACGTTTCAGGAGCCGGATATGTTCCTCGTTTATGCCGGTAAGGCGGTTTTCCTCCAACACAAGGATACCCAGACTGTCACAGGCATCGATCATCTCAGGAGTCATGGGGTTGTGGCTGGAACGGTAGGCGTTGACACCCAGTTTCTTCAGTTCGCGGAGCCGGTAAACCTGGAGGGCATCCGGAATGCCGGCACCCACGCCGGGATGGTCCTGGTGCATATTTACACCTTTCAGTTCCAGCCGCTTACCATTGAGGATGAAACCACGGTCCTTGTCAAAGACAGCCTCCCTGAGGCCGATAACAGTTTCATAGCAGTCCACGGTCTTTCCTTCCTTCAGAACCTCCGTCCGAACCTTATACAAATAAGGGTCTGAAGGGCTCCAGAGGTGGGGGTGTTCCACTTCCATCTGCGCAATGGAAGGGGAGTCCGCCTTTGCCGGAACAACCTGCTGCGGCATAGTGACCGTCCGGATTACTTTTCCGCCCTTATCCAACAGCGTGTGGCGGAGGGAATAGGCCGATGTGGCATTGGAGCTGTTCCTGACGCACGTTTCAACGGTAATATCGGCCTTATCATAACCGTCCGGGAAGGCGCTGTGGACAAAAGTTCCGAAAGGGGCCACGTGGACGGGATCCGTAATTTCCAGCCAGACATGTCTGTAGATACCTGCACCTTCGTAGAACCATCCTTCCTCCAGGGTGGCATCCACGCGGGCGCAGACCAGGTTCTCCTCTCCGTAATTCAGGTACTCGGAGATGTCATAAACCTGTGCGGCATATCCGCTGGGCTCACCTCCCAGGTAGAAGCCGTTCACCCAGATGCGCGCATTTCGGAAAATGCCGTCAAAACGGATGGTTATGTGTTTCCCTTCCTCATCGGCCGCGATGGTGAACGTTTTCCGGTACCAGCCCACGCTGGTCTCCGGGTACTTGAATCCCACCGTCTTGTATCCATGGCTGTGACTGGCCTCAGGAGCGTAGGGAAGGTCCACCACCCAGTCGTGAGGGAGGGTTACCGCTTTCCATCTGGCAGGCCACTTTGACTTGTCAAACCTGAGGCTGTAGGGGCCCTCGTTATGGATGGAGGCGGCCTTCGTCAGATAGTTGAAATACTCTGTTCCGCAGCCAAAGTCTAGGGCCGGGGAAGAGGCATTTCCAAAGGCAAATTCCCAGTTTTCGTCAAAACGGATTCGCTCGCGCGCCTGGCCGGTATGGAGGACCAGGACTGCTGAGAGAAGGAGGAAGAAGTAACGTCTCATACACCAGGACGGCTTACAGGGATGCTACCAGGATATCTTTGATATCTTTCTCTGTCAGAGGTACGTAGGCGTTCTCAAGCCCCTCATTCACGGCAATGTGGCGGGCCATCTCGTCCAGGCGCTCTTCGCCAATTCCCACCTCGCGCAGGTGCATGGGAATGCCAATGCTCTCGAAGAAAGCGTATGTGGCATCGATGGCTTTTTCGGCAATCTCGTACCCGGGGAGGCCGGCATCTATCCCGAACACGTTGACGCCGTACTTGACAAAACGACCGAGGGTGCGGTCATTGAGGATATGGCGCATCCAGTGCGGAGTAATAATGGCCAGGCCCTCTCCGTGCGTGATGTCATAATAGGCGCTCAAGGCGTGCTCAATACCGTGGCAGGGCCAACCGCTTTCGCTATTGCCCAGAGATAAGATGCCGTTGCAGCCCAGGGTGCAGGCGAACATCATCTCTGCCCGGGCGGTGTAGTCCTCGGGGTTGTCCAGACACTTACGGGTATTCACCATCAGGCTCTTAAGGCCCGCCTCGCAGAACCCGTCGTTCATAAGCGTGGAGTCTTCGCAGAAGTACTGCTCTATAATGTGGTTCATGGCATCGGCACAGCCTGCCGCAGTCTGCTTCCTGGATACACTGAAAGTATAGCGGGGGTCCAGGAATGAGCACACGGGGTACAGGAGCGGGTCCATGTAGCCAATCTTGTCATTGGTTTCGGTGCGTGAGATAACGCCGCCACTGTCGTACTCGCTGCCGGTGGCGGCAAGGGTAAGGATATCCACGATGGGGAGCGCCGCCTGTGCTTTCACCTTATAAGTAATGAGATCCCAGGGATCACCGTCATATTTTGCACCGGCGGCAATGGCCTTGGAACAGTCCAATACGCTGCCGCCACCAACGGAAAGGATTACCTCGATATCGTTTTCCTTGCAGAGGCGCACGCCCTCCAGTACGCTGGGGTCGTATTTGGGATTGGGCTGGATTCCGGGCAGTTCCGTAATCTCAAAGTCTCCCTTGAGTATATCGATTACTTTGTCGTAGAGGCCGATTTTCTTGATGCTGCCACCGCCATAGGTGAGGAGCACCCTCTTTCCGATAGAGGCCATTACATCGTGAAGCTTTTCGATGGCATTCTCGCCGAAAATCAGGCGGGTAGGGGTCATATAATCAAAATTCTGCATAACTGTATAACTAAATGTACAACTACAAAGATAAGATTTTTTGCGTAATGACATGCATGCAACCCATTGAACAACGGGCCTTTGTCTTTCCTGCTGCGTGATAATGCTGATGTCCTTTTGTCATCGTGGCAAATTCCATGTTTCTCGGTGAGACTCAAGCCGTCCGGATGGATGGAAGGAAGTCCCTTTGCTTTCGGAAAATAATGCATATCTTTGTATGTTATGAACCACAAAACTTCCATCATAAACGGCCGTGAGTGCTTTCTGTCAGATGCTATTAACCCAAAATATATTCTGATTCAGACGCTTGGGAATCATGAGCGCGGCATCTTCGACCGTACGACGGAGTTGATTGCCGAGTGCTGCGGGGTTCCTTTCGTTCTGGCGGCATTTCAGGTTTTCGACTGGAATCTGGACCTTACGCCTTGGCACGACGATGCCATCGACCGGAAAGCGGAAGTGGGAACCAAGACAGGAGAAACGCTTAGTTTTGTGACGGAGTCGCTTCTGCCCGCGCTTGAGGCCGATTATGGTAAACTCCCCGTCATCCTTGGCGGCTACTCCCTGGGTGGACTTTTTGCCCTCTGGTCAGCCATGCAGACAGACCGTTTTGCCGCCATTGCTGCAGCATCGCCTTCTTTATGGATCAAGGACTGGCTGGACTATGCGAAAGGGAATCCGGTGCAAGCTGGGAAGGTCTATCTGAGCCTGGGAGACCAGGAAGAGCACGTGAAGAACCGCGCCATTGCCCGTGTTGGAGACTGCGTTCGAGGCGAATATGAACTTCTCAAGGCTCAGCTTGGAAGAGAAAACTGCACGTTGGTCTGGAATCCAGGGAATCATTTCCAGGACGGAGACAAAAGGCTTGCGGCCGCTTTCTCCTGGTGCATCAAAGAATTGGAGGTCAAGTGCCCTTATCATGAGAAGTGCATCGCCTTATTCGTGGCGGAATAACTTATCCACAACTGTAGACTCTTTCCTCCAGGTTTTATCGAAGTGGCTTGAGCATTTCGTCGAAGATGAGTTCATCATCGAGCCATGCCTTGACGTTGTCGCCGGCCGCGTTGTCGTCATTTGCCACCTAACAGGCCGTAAACAGGCCTGCGCTGCAAACGAGGGTGGCAGCGAGCACCCGCAGCAGGAACTTTTTCATAAATAACGTTCTGCGATTCCAACAAAAGTACTCATATTTTCGGCATATTCAAGCTGGACACGCAGCGGCCCGAAATTATTTCCCCAGGAATTCCGTCGGTGTAATGCCGGTCTCCTTCTTGAAGAGGCGGGTGAAGTGGTGCGGGTACTCAAAACCCAGAAGGTGTGCTGTTTCGTTGATATTATGACCGTTCATCAGGAGGTTCTTGCCCTGCTCTATCACAAAGGAATGGATATAGCCGATGGCCGTTCCACCGGTGGACTTGTGGACGACGTCGCCCAGGTAACGGGGTGAGTAAGCCAGCCTCTCCGCGAAATATTGGACGGAAGGGACACCAAGGTCCATCTGCCTGCCGTCCAGATAATACGTACGCAGCAGGCCATGGAATCGCTTGAGGATGTCCGACGAGCTGTTGTCTTCTTTGGCTAACTGTCTCAGGTAAATGCGCTTGCAGTATTCCAGGATGAGACGTAAATAGCCCAGGACAACGGCCCGCAAGGCCGGAGAATCTTCGTTTTCCTGCAATTCATGCCTCAGCTGGGTGAGGAGTTGGGAAATGCGGCCCCATTCCGACGGTTCCATCTTCAGGGTCTCCGTCGCAAAGTACGAGAAGAAAGGGTAGTCTTTGATCCTGTCCTCCAAATCGGTGCCACGGAGCAGCTGCGGAGAAAACAACAGTGCCCAACCGCTGATGAAAAGATCTTCGCCGTCGTCTTCCTTGCCGCCGATCTGGCCGGGCTCGACGGCGATGATGGAGCCGTCAGCCGCTTCGAACATCTTCATGCCGTAGGTGAGATTCTTCGGGAAATTCCGCTGGATGAAAAGACCATAGACCCCGTAACGGTTCAAGCTGGTGCGTACTGGTGATACCTCGTCATAGTGGATGACAGCCACCAGGGGGTGCAACTCCGGCGCATGAACATAGCGTGCGTAAACGTTGGGATCAGAAAGGTGCAGGATGTTCTTCATTATGCCT